>ERZ791765.157-NODE-157-length-96351-cov-18.979854_pt1 | contig 96351 bp, 99 predicted proteins | sample MGYA00509949_ERZ791765 | MGnify/ENA primary metagenome ERZ791765 (study PRJEB30046, sample SAMN00791980) | human gut metagenome | study: EMG produced TPA metagenomics assembly of the A metagenome-wide association study of gut microbiota in type 2...
ATGTAGACATCAACGGTGTTATGGCAGCTAACCAGTGGGTAGCTATCGACAACGAAGATGCAGGACAGGACAATGAGCCGGATCATTACTGGTATTACTTCCAGGCAAATGGTAAGGCTTTAAAGAATGGCGACAATGCTAAGGTTGCTCTGAAAACAATTAACGGCAAGAAGTATGCTTTTGATGACGAAGGCAAGATGCTGTACGGTTGGGTTTCTGAGGACAATGCAGAGCGCGTAGATGATACAGACGGCGACGGCTTTAAGGAAGGTACCTACTACTTCGGCGGCGAAGATGATGGTGCTATGACTGTTGGCTGGCTGCAGATGGATATCACATACGATGAAGCAACTAATGATAATGAGATTGCTCCTGTATTCAACGATGATGAGGATCAGAGCCGTTGGTTCTACTTCCAGTCAAATGGTAAGAAGGTTCAGGCTAAAGATGGCGATCTCCAGAAGAGCAAGACCATCAACGGCAAGAAATATGAGTTCGACCAGTATGGCGCTATGACAGCAGAGTGGTCTCTGGATGTTGAGGCGGCTTCTAAGAGTGGTACAAGAGACGGCTACAGCACATCAGCTACCAACAGTGTATCTGCTAAGTATGCTGAGCAGTGGAGATACTTCAACAGCGTTGAGGATGGTTCCCGTGTAAGCAAGGGCTGGTTCAAGGTAGTAGCAGCTGAGTATCTGAACTATGATAAGTATAATGATGATGAAGATGCTTGGTACTATGCAGACGGAAGCGGCAACCTGTATGCAGGCGAGTTCAAGACCATCAAGGGCAAGAAGTATGCGTTCCGTAATGATGGCCGTATGGTTGATGGACTTAAGTTTATCAATGATACTGGCAGTGGCCTGAGCGTGATTGCTGATGATGACGATACCTATCCATTCGATGATGAAGACAGATTCGATGAGAACGCACCTAAGCTTAATAAGCTTGGTTACAAGTGCTATTACTTCGGTGATGGAAATGATGGCGCTATGAGAACAAACAAGGCCACTGTTTCTATTGATGGTGATAACTTCAGCTTCTATTTCGAGAAGTCCGGCGGAAGCAAGGGTGCTGGACGTACAGGAGAGAAGGATGATAAGTTCTATCAGTCTGGTAAGCTCTTAAGAGCTGGATCTGATGAGAAATATCAGGTGGTTAAGGCTGTTGATGATACTGATTCTCTGGGTTACGTAAAACTGGATGATGCAGACGATTTTGTTAAGGATCTTGGCAGTAACGTAACATCTACAGAAGTTACCAAAGAGAATATTTCTAAACTTGGTCTTAACAAGAAGGTTGATGATATTAAGGAACTGTATATTATCAACGACGGTGAGGGTATGGATACTGATAAGTACTTCCTGGTAAATACATCTGGTAAAGTGATTGACAGCAAGTCCAAGAACAAGGATGGCAATGACTTCCAGTACGTAGTAGCTAAGGGCGGTAAGATTATTGGTATCTACGTAGAAGATTAATTATAAATAATAAGTCGGTGTAGTCTGGCTTTAAGGGGGAAGGCGTTGTGACTGATCTATTGTATTAGTCATAGCGCTTTCTCTTTTTTATATGAAGGACATATTACCGCAAAATATAATACATAGAAAGATTTTCCTGGAGGTATTTATGATAAGAAAAAGAATCCTTATATTGGGGGCCGCAATGTTAATAGGTCTGTCAAGCACGATTCCAACATTGGCAGAGACGGCTCCGTCTATAACAATGGAAAACAGCGGGGCCTACCTTTTTACATGGCGTCCGGTAGATTATGGAAATGGACAGTCATTTGCAATCCTTGTAGGAGGGAATACCATTAACGAAAGTGATGTCATCTTGAACCGTGGCTACGATTATGGTTATACATTCCAGCCAAACAAGTATTCACGCCCATGGGGACAGGTTCCTGATTTGGTCAATGCAGGCGGTGTCTGGGCAATACCGGATAACTGGTCATCGCTTCCTGAAGGAATACAACCGACCACCCGCATTGTTTTGCTTACGAACAATAAAAATTATTCAAGCAATGAGCGTTATGTTGATGTTGTGCATTTGCCAAACGGAGTTTCTGCTTCTGAGCTGCCTCCTGAGGTCAGAAAATATCTTATTAATGTGGACGGATCAGATGCAGGAGCATATGACGGAACCATAACTTCAGGATGGATAACCGAGGGCAATCAGCGAAAATACCGTAAACCGGACGGCAATTTTGTGGCAGGCGGATGGCTCAGGGTTGATGGTGAATCCTATTATATGAATGATGAGGGTATCATGCTGGCAGATACCGTTACTCCTGACGGGATCTACGTAAATGCAAAGGGCGAGAAGACTAATTATATGCCGGGATGGAAACAGGACGAAAAAGGTTGGCGCTATCTCATGGGCACGGGCAATTATGCCGCGAATACCTGGTTCAAAGATGCAGACGGAAAATGGTATTACTTCAATATAGGAGGATATATGGTAACCGATAAGGAAACTCCTGATGGTTATTATGTAAATGCTGACGGCGTTTGGGATGGAAATGCCTCCATAATCGTGAATCAAAAGAGCGGCGGGCCTGGCGAAAACAGTGCATCCAATACCTCTCAGGAAGGTTGGGAGCAATTCGGAGACACTTGGAAATATAAATTGTCGGACGGAAGCTATGTCACCAATGCCTGGAAACAGGATACGGACGGGAAATGGTATTATTTCGGTGGGGATTCTCTCATGGTTACCAGTCAGACTACGCCGGATGGATATCATGTAGATAAAGATGGCGTGTGGGTTGAGAACGAATAAATTTCTCCCATAAAAATTCCCATGGGGAAGCGGCCCAAAGTTTGTGTAAACCTTCAAACTGATGTAAGATAAAATTACTCAGTTTGGAGGTTTATTTTATGACGAGGCCGTTAACGGATCTTGAGTTAAGATATACGGGTATGATGTCAGAGAATCTCTTGGCGGCATATCACAGAGGTGACCGGATTGCTGTCATCTGGAGGTTGCAGGTCTTTACGCTTAGCTTCAGGCATCTCCTTGTAACCATAATCATGCTCCCCAAAGTATTTATGAAATTGTAAAGTTATGTTTATTCATAAAGTTGCGGAATAAAGGGTAAAATGATATACTGTAAAATATCCTTCAAAAAATATAGGAGAGTGAATTAATATATGAAAATAGAGACAGAAGATAAGAAGTTGAAAGAAGAACAGGATTTATTAATATCCTGGAGAAGAGTGAATCAGATAATAAGTTGTGTATCGGTCATATTAGTAATTGCAGTTCTTCCGCTAGTTTTTCATAATTATTATTATGATATACTAACTGTAAAATATATTTTTTATTATGGTACGATTATTCTCATGGCGATAGTTATGTTAATTACTGCCATTATATTTTTATATAAAGATTCCCGTTACTACTCTAAAGAAAATTATAAAGTTCTAAAGAAAAAATTTAGTATAAAATCATTAAGAAGCTCAGACTGGGCGATGCTTGCTTTTTTGACTTCTGTTACAATTTCTACATTTCAATCTGATTATTTTTATGAATCATTCTGGGGAAATGAAGGAAGATTTATGGGAATGTTTTTTACTCTGTTATATACTGTAAGTTTTTTTGTCATCAGTCATTGCTTGAAATTTAAACAGTGGCTGCTTGATGTCTTTTTGGCTACGGGAATGATTGCCTGTATCATAGGCATTGGGCATTTTTTTAGATATGATCCAATAGGTTTTAAAAACGGAATTTCGCCATATGAATACCCTATGTTTGTATCCACGATTGGTAACATTAACACCTATACATCTTATGTAGCTCTTATTTCAGCTATTGCTGCTGTTTTGTTTTCAATCGAAAAGAATAAATATAAAAGAATATGGTATTTATTTACTGTCATTATATCATTGTTTGCATTGATTACAGGTATGAGTGATAATGCATATTTGACTTTAATGGCACTTTTCGGCCTGCTTCCCTTATACCTATTCAATAGTTTGGACGGTTTTAAGAAATACATGGTATTAGTATCAATTTTATTTTCAGAGTTTCAGTTTATTGATACCATTAGTCACAAATTCCCTAATCATGTATTGGAGATTAACGGTTTGTTCAATGTTATTGTTGAATATGACAGATTACCATATTTTGTAATTGGATTATGGGGGATTTGTATTATTCTGTATATATTAAAAGCTTGTATTAAAAAGGAAAATGTTCTAAACAGAGTAAGTAATATTGGAAGGTGGATTTGGCTGTGTATAATTGTTTTAGTTGTTTTAGCGGGCTGTTATATTCTTTATGATGCGAATATAGCAGGTAATACGGATAAATATGGTTCTTTGAGTGGATATCTTGTTATAAATGATGATTGGGGAACGCGAAGAGGATATATCTGGAGGATTGGAATGGAAAGTTATTCGAAATTTCCTGAAATTCATAAAATATTTGGTTATGGACCAGACACATTTGGGATTATTACGGTTAATAATTATTATGAGGAGATGATTAGCAGATATAATATAAAATTTGATAGTGCTCATAATGAATATTTGCAGTATCTTATCACTATAGGAATTGTTGGGCTTGTAGCTTATGTGTCTTTACTGTTTACATCCATTATGGAAATGATACGGGCATCGAAGAAGGAGCCGGTAATAATGGCAATTATATTTGCTGTTGTATGCTATGGGGTTCAAGCAACGGTTAATATAAGTGTCCCTATAGTAGCGCCCATAATGATGACATTATTAATGGTGGGAGTATCAGCTTCGGGAGATATAAATAAAGAATCCCTTCATAAGCTATAGTCTGTGATGAGAGACAGGCTGTTAGTGTTAATTATTCTGATGAAATATCCAGTTCTTCCATTTTTTTATTTGCAGTGATAGTTGCGGTTATAGATTTTAAATGATATACTGTATTGAGATTTATAGGGCAGGAATCATGAGAAGTATAAAAATGAATTTTGCATGGGAGCTCTCACGATGTATAAAGAGTACTCAGTTTTGATGTCTGTTTATCAGAAAGAATATCCGGAGTATCTTCGGGCAGCAATTACCAGTATAGTCAACCAGACTTTAAAAGCAAAAGAGTTTGTTTTAGTTTGTGATGGTCCATTGACAAATGCATTAGAGCAGGTATTGGATGAATTCTCAAATATATTAATTCTGGTAAGGCTGGAAAAGAATGTTGGACTAGGAATGGCCCTTGCAGAAGGAATGCGCTATTGCAACTGCGAGTGGATTGTTCGCATGGATAGTGATGATATTGCATTTCCAGACCGATGTAAAAAACAAATTATATATGTTCAACAGCATCCGGAAATAGATGTATTAAGTGGAACGGTGGCGGAATTTGAGGGAAGTGCATTAACGGCGGAAGAGGCTAAGCAGCAGGTAGTGTCCTTAAAGTTTGTACCGGAGACAGACAGGGAAATTGCTGAATATATAAAATTTCGTAATCCAATTAATCATCCCTGCGTTATGTTCCGTAAATCAAAAGCAGCTGCGGCGGGAGGATATCAGCAGTGCCACATGTTTGAAGATTATGATTTATGGGTAAGAATGTTTAAAAACAAGTGTGTATTTGCAAATTTGACTGATACGATACTATATATGCGTGTTAATAATATGCATATGCGAAGAGGTGGGATATCTTATGCAAAGGCGGTACTACATTTTTGGTCGAGAATGTATAGACAAAAGATGATTGGCTTACCTCAATATATATTTATAATAGCTTTACGAATAATAATAAGCTTGTGTCCAAATCAATTCCGAAAGATGGTTTATGATAAGAGACTAAGGAATCATTCATTATGAAAAAAGAGAAAGTAAATAGTCGCCAATTTGAGCAGTATAAAAGAATCGTAAAGTTTTTAAGTTCTTCTGTAATTGTATTGCTTGAATTAGCAATTTATTATTATGTTTGGATGAATTATTACAATAAGAATATGACGATTGCTTTCTGGCGGCGAGGAAATTGGCTTGTAACAGGGGAGTACCTTGTGTTGTCGCTCATCCTCCATCGCCTTTATGGCGGACTGAAGGTAGGGATATTTAAATACTGGAATCTTGTTTATTCTCACATGATTTCTATTTTGGGTGTAAATCTATTTTCTTATGTACAGGTTGTTTTGTTCGATAAGAAAATGCATAATCCAACGGCAATCATTGTTATGACAGTGGTGGACCTGGCAATAGTTATGATATGGGCATTTGCATTCAAAAAATTGTACGTGTTCCTTTTTCCGAGGAGACGTCTGTTGCTGGTTTATGGAAAGAATCCGATGTTTCATTTAATGAATAGGATTGATACAAGGGAAGATAAATATGAAATAGCCATGAAGATATCTATTGATGATGGTATTGAGAAGATTATCAGCTTGGCGGAAGAATATGATGGTGTTATTATCGGTGATATTTCTGCCGGATTCCGGAATCAGTTGGTGAAATTGTGTTATGCAAATAACATTCGGAGTTATACTGTTCCTAAGATTAGTGATATTCTTTTAAGAAGTTCAGTTGAACTGAATATTTTTGATTCTCCATTGTATTTATCACGGAATTTTGATGGACTTGCTTTGGACCAGGCATTTGTAAAAAGAGCGATGGATATTGTTATTGCATCATTAATGCTAGTGGTCAGTAGCCCTTTTTTTGTGGTAATCGCAGCTTTAATAAAAGGCACGGATCATGGACCGGTATTTTATACACAAAAGCGACTGACAAAAGGCGGAAAGATATTTTCTATATATAAATTCAGAACCATGATAGTTAATGCTGAAAGCAAGAGCGGACCTGTAAAAGCTGGAGAGAGGGATGCAAGAGTTCTGCCTGTCGGACGATTCTTAAGGGCAACCAGATTGGATGAACTGCCACAGCTTCTAAATATTATAAAAGGAGATATGAGTTTAGTTGGCCCAAGGCCAGAAAGACCGGAACTGGCAAAAGTCATAACAAAAAACATTCCTGAATTTACATATAGGTTAAAAGTAAAAGCTGGTCTGACAGGATATGCTCAGATTTACGGGCGTTATTGTACGACAAGTTATGATAAATTAAAACTTGATTTAACCTATATAAGAAAGTATTCGATTTGGCTTGATTTACAATTAATTCTTATGACAATAAAAGTACTATTTATGCGAGAGTCAACAGATGGATTTGAAGATGGTAAATGGGAAGATCCAGCACTGAAGGGATAAATGGAAAGATAATGAATGATAAAATATTAACTGTAGTAGTTCCGACATACAATGCGGAGAACTATTTGAGAGATAACCTGAATGCTTTTATTTATGAAGATATACTGCCGGATGTTGAGATTTTGATTATTAACGATGGTTCTAAAGATAAGTCTCTGGATATAGCGATGGAATATGTTCAACGTTATCCGGATAGTTTTAATGTGATTACAAAAGAAAATGGGGGCCATGGGTCAGGTATCAATTGTGGTATTCAGAATGCTACAGGTAAGTATTTTAAAGTGGTAGACGCAGATGATTGGATTGAAGCAGATGCATTTAGAAAATTATTGCAGAGCTTAAAACGGATGGACGCTGATGTAATATATTCAGGGTTTTTATGGGTGTTTAATCAGGGACAGGGGGATAAGAACCTGTTTAGGAAGAAAGCAGAGATTAGTCAGCCATTTATAGGGGTGCTTTATGAACATAATTATGATTTTGACGAAATTGCAGATAAGCTTTACATGAAAATGCATAATATGACAATTAAAACAGATATTTTAAGAAAACATCATATATTAATTGATGAAAATTGCTATTATGTAGATACGGAGTATATTACGTATCCAATACCATATGTTAAAACAATCAGTTTTGTAAATGAATTTGTGTATATGTACCGGATAGGCAGACAGGGTCAGAGTGTTGGAATTGAAAAGATGCAGCAGAATGAGACAAATTATGATAAAGTACTTCGATCACTATTTGACTTTTACTTACAATTAGGAAGAGAGATACCCTGTTCATATGAAAAGAAGAGGTATATAGAAAGAATTATTGCAAGGGTAGTAGCGGGAAAAATCAAGATTATGCTGAGTTTTCCCGCCACTAGGGGGAAAAAGAAAGAGCTGCAGACATTCGACGATAAATTGAAGAAAAAATACCCGAATATATATGATGAAAATATTAATAAAGCTATAGCTATATTGCGAAAAAGCAGATATTTTTTGTATTATCCAATTAGTTTTGCTGTCAGAAGAAAATTTTCTTGAGAGTATTCAGGGGTAACCATTAACCATACATGTAGGATGGGAACGTCTATGATTCAATTACAGAGTATTTTGCTGCCAGATAAAGAGGTCTGTGAGATATCTGAGTTGTATTACCATAAAAAAGGTAATCGCATCGATTATAATGGATATTTTAATTTGTTTTATGTAGAAAAGCGAAAGAAATACACAGACATAGAAAATCTTAAGATATCAATCCGCCTATGCGGATATGAAAAGTTGGTTCTTGTACATGATGGGATTGACGTAAAGGAAGTGGCTCTTGAACCAAAAAGATATAAAGAATATTTGATTGATTTTCCTTATAGCGATTATAATAAGGGATGTTTTTGGGTTGCTTTGTATGAAGATAAAAGTAGCCCGGAAAAAGGGATAAATGGATATTATGTTACTGACCCAATGAATTACACCCCTAGAAAGGTCAATATAGGGGTTGACATTTGTACATTTAGAAGAGAAGAGTATGTTGCAAGAAACCTGAAGCAATTAAAAGAAAAAATTTTGAGTAATTCCAATTTAAATGTTTCAAATCATATCGGTATATATATTATTGATAATGGACAAACTTTGCAGGATTGTAAGGCAGTCCAGCTTATAGTGCGGGAATGTAACGATAAAGTAACTGTTGTACCTAATATAAACGCAGGCGGAGCAGGTGGCTTCTCCAGAGGGATGATAGAAATCCTAAAAAAGAAAGACTTGGAGGATTTTACACACATTTTATTAATGGACGATGATGCAATCGTAGAGCCGGATTTACTTGTCCGGATTTATGGTTTTCTTTCCACTATAAAACAAACCTGGAAAGATATCACGATTGGCGGAGCTTTGTTAAGAGAAGATTATCCGTATTTGTTGTTGTGCGCTGGGGAGTGGTGGAAAAAGGGAAAAACGGTAAATACAGAAGCTAATCTTGATTTGAGAACGCTGAAAGCAGCCTCAAACGAATATCTCACTGGCACTGGAAAGGAATATGACGGTCAATATTCGGGGTGGTGGTGTTGTTGTTTTTCTTTAAATGTGGTTAGAAGTGATAATATGCCCATACCATTATTTATTCATCGAGATGATATTGAGTTTGGGCTGCGCAATGCAAAGTACGGGATTACGTTTTTAAATGGTGTGGGAGTTTGGCACAGGGGATTCGAGTACACGATTGATGCTAATAGTTATTATGATACCAGAAATACATTGATTGAATTGGCGATAAATAAGGAGAAGGGTAAAAAAAGAATCGCTATGCAGGTGGTTTTAAAATCATTGTCAGCAGCAGCGGTTCGTTTGACCTATAAAGAAGCACATTTGGTATATAGAGGCATACTTGACTTTTTAAGAGGACCTGCATGGCTTTATGGCCAAAAGCCGGAAAAGCTAAATACAGAGATACGTCATATGGCCTGCCAAATGTATTCGATGGAAGATTTGAAAAAGTATTTGACAAAATGGGAGTTTATTCTTGCTGAAAAACAGATTAGAGAGTATCAGAGAAACATGGGAGCTGATACTATGAAACAAGGTAAGATGCCTAAGGCGAAAGCGACTATTTGGCATTATCTAACTTTAAATGGATGGATTTTGCCAGCGAAACGAAAACATATAAAAGTGATTGCTACTTCAGAATCACCGTTTGAGACTTTCCGCGAAAAGACAGTAGTTTGGTATGAACCGCAGAACGGTAAGGTTTATCTTACACATAAACGGTATAAAGAACTATTTCGAGTGTTGTGGTTGTGTGTCAAATCAATTGTGATTTTATGGAGGGCGTTTGATAAGACGACGGTTAATTATCAAGAACATATAGGAGACATTACTACCCAGGCAGCATGGGAAAAGTATCTTGGGCTTAATTGAAATAGGGAGAAAATTAGATGAAGAGGTTAGGCAGTAGACTAGAAACGTTTAAACGATATCGTCCATTAATGGAGCAATTAGTTATAAAGGATATTAAGCTGAAATACAGAAGAAGTTTTTTGGGGTATATTTGGAGTATTTTGAATCCGTTAATGATTATGTCTATAATGGTCATTGTATTTAGCCAGATGTTTCGGTTTGATATAAAGAATTATCCGGTATATTTGATTATTGGTTCTACCATGTTTAGTTTTATGACGGATGCTACGACCCAGGCCATGTGGTCAATTACGGGGAATGCGGCATTATTAAAGAAGACTTACGTTCCTAAATATATTTTTACTTTATCTAAGGTGAGCAGCTGCTTTGTTAATACTTTGTTTTCACTGGGAGCCATGCTTATTGTGTTCATTGTTTGCAGAGTAAATTTTAACATTAATATGTTGTGGATTCCAGCTATATTACTACAAATTTATGTTTTCAGTGTTGGTGTAGGATTTTTTTTAGCACAGGGGACAGTGTTCTTTCGTGATATACAGCATATTTACTCTGCTGTTACTACAGCATGGATGTATTTAACACCCATCTTTTACCCCATTAACCAATTACCAGAAAACATACAATGGATTATCAAGCATGTGAATCCAATGTATGCGTATATTACGCAATTTCGGACGATTGTTTTGGATGGATTATTTCCGGATGTTAGATTGATATTCTATGGCTTTACTGTTGCGGGTATTTCCTTAATATTGGGAAGCATAGTTTTTCTAAAAACGCAGGATAAGTTTATTTTGTATATTTAGGTTGGTGGGATGATGAATCAATATAATAGTGAGAATATCGTAGTTTCAGTGAATGATGTTACAGTTAGGTTTAATATGGCATCAGAACGCATAGACAATTTAAAAGAATATTTTGTTAAAATCGTTAAAAGGGAATTGATGTTTAAAGAATTTTTGGCTTTGAAAAATATTTCTTTTGAAGTGAACAAGGGTGAGGCATGGGGAATAATCGGAACGAACGGTTCCGGAAAATCTACGTTGCTGAAGGTAATATGCGGAATCTTAAAACCATATAGAGGCAGCCTGACTGTTAATGGGACAATAGCTCCGCTTATTGAGCTGGGGGCCGGATTTGACGGTGATTTGACGGCAAGAGAAAATATTTATCTGAACGGCGCGGTACTTGGACATGACAAACAGTTTATGGAGACACACTTCGATGAAATTATCGACTTTGCAGAGCTAAAGGATTTTCTGGATATGCCGATTAAAAACTTTTCTTCTGGTATGGCAGCAAGATTGGGATTTTCTATTGCGACGGTTGTAAAGCCCGACATATTAATTTGCGATGAGGTTCTTGCGGTAGGAGATTATGCGTTCCAAAGAAAATGCGAACGGCGTATGTCCGATATGAGAGACGCAGGAACTACCTTGCTGTATGTTTCTCATTCTATGGAGTCGGTAAGAAAAATCTGTGATCATGCGCTTTGGCTGGATAAAGGCATTGTAAAAGCAAGCGGAGAAATACGAACGGTTGCCAGAGCGTATCTAAATAGTCTGAGTGGAGTGCCGGATGTCAAAGAGAATATTAACAGAATAGAGGAACTATCAGATGATAGCTGCAAATCATTGAGTATATTTTGCTCACCAGAGGCAAGGAGAAAAGGGACGGGGCTGGTTCGTTACACAAGCATTGAATTATTAAATGGTGAAGGAGTTTCAAGTGCATGTTTTGAAACGGGAGACAAGATTACAATCCGTTTTCAATATGCAGGCAAAGTTGCCAATACCCCTTTAAGCTTTGCTTTTGGAATTGTGTCAAAGGATCACATCCCTATTTATCGCACTTCTACAAGACTCGAATACGATAAGATGGTTTTAACAGCTAATTCGGGCATGTTAACCTGTACATTAGAGTCAAATAAGCTGTTGGATGGACAGTATTATTTTGAGGCACGTATATGGGGGGAGAATGAGATTCTACATGATAGTGTTACTGACTTTATATTGCTTGATATAAAGACCAGGCTGATAAGGGAGCGTGGCTTTTTGCAGATGGACCATACATGGAATATGTATCCTGAATCCTCCTTTTTTGAAAAGGAGATACGAAAAGGATTTGAAGTTTCAGAAATGAGAAAGCATATCTGGGCTATTGAGTTAGATATGGCAAATCGCTTAATAACTGTGTGCAGAGAAAATAATTTAAGAATTTTTGCAGATGCAGGAACTATGCTGGGAGCAGTCAGGCATAAGGGATTTATTCCATGGGATGATGATATGGATTTTGCTATGTTTCGGGAAGATTATGATAAACTGTGCGCAATCGCTCCTAGATATTTCCAAACACCATATTTTTTTCAGAATGTATATACTGATAAAAAATATATACATGGTCATGCACAGATAAGGAATAGCTTTACGACAGGTATACTGGTAGGAGAAGAAGACAAAGAATTTAATCAGGGTATTTTCATTGACTTGTTTGTATTAGAAAGTGTATCAAGCGATAAAGAACGGCTTGAGCGTCAGAGATATGAATGCGGAGTGATTAAGGAGTGCATTTATGCGTTAGAGCAGGGAGAAAAGTATAGCTGGCCGGAAAAGTTTGAGGTTCCAGAGGATTTAAAGGAAAACCTTACTGTAAGAAAATGTTGGAATTATATTGATAAGATGTTTCGTGAGGTGCCATTGAGTTCGACGAATCAGGTTGCGCCACTAAATTTTATATTTGATACAGAAAAGCGGATTCGCGATAAGCATATTTATGACAAAACAATTATGATGGATTTTGAATATGTGCAGCTGCCTGTGCCGGCTGGGTATCATCAGTATTTGTCAAGTCGCTATGGAGATTATATGACACCACAGAATATACCGAACACTCATGGGGAAGTTATTTTTGATGTGGAGACACCTTATGATGAGTATTTAAAGAGGATACACGCAAAATAGAATTAACAATATATAAAGGAAGGTAGACTATTATGCCATTAATATCAGTTATTATGCCGACATATAAGGTGGAGGAATATTTACCGCAGTGCCTGGAGAGTGTAATGAACCAGGATTTTCAGGATATAGAGATTATTCCTGTAGATGATGGTTCACCAGATTCATGCGGCGCTATTATTGATAAGTATGCAAGTCAGGATAAGAGAATTCACCCAATTCATCAAAAAAATGGAGGATATGGAAAAGCTGTTAATGCAGGAATGGCTAAAGCTTCTGGAAAGTATATTGCTATTGTTGAAACGGATGATTATATTGAACCAGATATGTTATCGGTATTGTACAGGGTAGCAGAAAAGTATCAGGCATCAGTTGTAAAGGCAGGATTTAGAAAACTATATTCAGATGGTGGAGAATGTATTGTACATCCCCCATTTCTATTTTATGAATCTGAAATTAAAGTTGAACCACAATATAGCAATGATTTGATGGTCATGGAATCGTCCATATGGGCGGCATTGTATAAAAGAGAATTTTTAGAGCAGTACAATATTAAGGTGTTAGAATCTTCCGGAGCAGCATACCAGGATGTTGTTTTCAAGTTTATGGTATATTCAATGGCAGAATCAATTATATGCATTGATAAGCCGGTATACAATTATCGGGTGATGACAGCTAATTCGTCTAGTAAATCAGCAAAAAACTGGGATGTTCAGTTTAAGAATTATGAAGTGATTAAGCAGTGGCTTGCGAAGAATGAAAAATTTGGTTCTTTTAGAGATGCGTTTTATTTACATGCATACTTTGATTTTATATTTCATTATAACAGGCTTTCCGAAGAATCGCAGGAGCAGTTTATTGAGCGGGCAAGGGAGTTTTATAGTGAAGGAAAAAGGAACGGCGTTGGAGCTGAAAATGCAAGATTTTCTGATAGTGCGGTTAGGCAATATTATTGGGATGTAGTTTATCCATTTTTAATGGGTTTAGATAAAACAACGGCGGATAGAGAAAAAAAGTTAAGTGTTACTGATGCTCAATACTGGAGAAACATTGTAAAAGATATATTACGTAATTGTTATCATACAAAAGCGGGAATTCGGATATGGGATAAAATTAATAGTTTTATTCATCGCCCTTTTATATGGAATAAAATTAATGAAGGCGGATATAGCTCTTATGCTTCCAATCAATTGCAAAGCCTGAATTTTGATAACGGTATTTTTGAGTTGGACCCGGTTTGTGGGGAGAAGACAGCCTTGGTCATGGTGCCATGGTACCTGCCCAATGCAGCTATTCATTATATTGAACAAATAGCTATCACAATGAAAAAGAAGGGATATAAATTACATTTGTTTATATATTGGGAACAATATGCTCCGCAAAATGTTAATAGGAATGTATGGGATCGTGTTTTTTTTCAACATGCGAGCAATCCTTATTTTTCCCATTCAAATTATTCTGAAAACCGTATGGATGCGGATCACATTGATGACTGGGTTGATGCGGATTTCTTACAGTCTATAGTTAGACTAAATGAGCACTATAAATACTCCGCATGTATGGCTAATTATTTATTTTATTCGAAAGCTTTTGACGTGCTTTCTCCTGCGGTTAAGAAAATTTTATGCACACATGATAAATTTGCTAATCATAATAAATCATTACATAATGCAGGCTATCCAGAGTGGAGTTTTTGGTTTGGTGTGGGTACTGAAGAAGAGGAAGCCAGAGCTTTGCGCAGGGCAGATGTTGTTCTTGCGATACAAGAAGATGATTGCAAGTACTTTAGAAGAATCGTAAATAATGAGGTTAAAATTATTACATTTCCATTTATACCAGATAAACATCAAATAAAATATAAAGGCATTGAAGACAAAGATGTGATGACAGTAGGCTATATTGCTTCATCGAATCCTCCGAATTATTTTTCAATTAAAAAGATTATTGCTGAACTAGAAGGAACCCATAATATACATTTATATATTGCAGGAAGTATCTGCGATATGTTAAAAGAGAAGGACACCTCTAGTTCAGTTACAGTACTTGGGCGGATATCTTCTTTAGATGAATTCTACTCCTCTTATGATTTATATCTGAATCCAGACACGTTTTATTCAGGATTGAAGTGTAAAACATTGGAAGCTCTGTCCTATGGTGTTGGAATTGTGTGTACAAAAGTTGCAAGTACTGGAATCGGGCTAGTTCAGGAGTACCACTTATTAGATACTGAAAAAGATTGCGCTCAATATCTACTTAATCTTTCAACCAAAGCATATGAAGAACGTGTTAATATAGTGTGTTTGATGAAGGAAGAAAGTTGTGAAAAATATGATGAGTTCTGTGAAAAGTATCCGATTGATGATTTAACAGAGGAAATGCTTGGTATTTGATTTTAAGTTCATTGCTTAAAGAACAAGAATTGGTAAAGACGATGATAAAAATAAAAAGAGGCTTGTTAATGTTGCTTTTAATTATTTCTATAGGGTGTATTTGCTTGCTTGTATTTTATAATATTTGCAGGAAGGGTAATAGTGCAGCATCAAGCGGATTTATTAAATATCATATTATTGCGCATAACATGGGGGGTGGGGTGGACTCGAAAGAAGGATTTGAAAATGCATATGCCAGGGGAACACGGCTATTTGATGCGGACCTTCGATTTTCAAAAGATGGAGAATTGATTTTGTGTCATGAATGGGAGGGGGTATCAGGGTATTTTTCATTTAGTAAAGAAGATATCTATTATAATGATATAAATGTGGGGCAGGTTGAGCGTTCTTTACTGCCAAGTAAAGAAGAGTTTTGCAAAACAAAAATCGATAATCAGTATACAATGATTTCATTTGCTGATGTAGTTGAACAGATGAAAGAATGGAAAGATATCTACATAGTTTGTGATGCAAAAGAGGATGTTGAAGAAACATATTTGAGTGTATGTAAAACGGCAGATTATAATCCAGATGTTTTAAATCGTATTGTAGTGTCTTTATATCGGGCAGATGATTTCGATATCGTTAAAGACATATACCCATTTAAACATCTTGCCATTAGGCAGTATGAAAATCTTCCGCGCAGTGCCGATGAAATTATAAATATCTGTAAAGAAAAACAGATAAATATTGTTAATGTAGGTACCGCTTACTGTGATACAGACACAATAAAGGCATATAAAGAAAATGGATTACAGGTTTATGCCGCAGTCGTGAATGATATTTCATATTTTGATAAGTTGAGAGATATCGGAGTTGATGGAATTGTGTCAGACTTTATTTATGAGGACATGATAGATGCAAAGTAATAAAAAAGAGGATTCATATTTGTGTAAATATAAAGTGGGCTATACAACGGGGACATTTGATTTGTTTCATGTTGGACATTTGAATCTTCTCGAAAGGGCAAAACAACAATGTGAATATCTCGTGGTAGGGGTAAGTACGGATGCGCTGGTTGCGGAATATAAAGGAAGAGCCCCCATTATTCCATTCGAGGACAGGATAAGAATTGTAGCTGCCTTGAAATGTGTTGATGGAGTGATACCTCAGGAAAGTATGGATAAAATTATCGTATGGAATAAAATTCATTTTAATGTTTTATTTCATGGGGATGACTGGAAAAACACACCACTGTATAATGAAACTGAAAGACAATTACAAGAGAAGGGGGTAGATTGTATATATTTTCCTTACACGAAATCTATATCCAGTAGAGATATAAGAGAAAGGATAGAAAGAAAAAGTTAGATTTGAGACTGTGGGATTACTGTGGAACAGTTAGGAGCAAATAAATATGAAACTTTATTATATTCCGGTGATATCCTTTTACATTTTTACATTTTTAAAACAGTTTTATATTTTACCTTCTGGATCGATAGGAATTGGTGATATGTTCCTTGCGGCATCAGGCGTCTTTTTAATAATCCAGACAATTTGCAGTAGAAAAAGATTTTTCTATAAAATCGACATTCCATGGTATGTATTTATAATTGCTGTATGCATAATTAATGGATTCTATTACTGCTATAACCAAAATGGTCAGTTCCTTCTTTTTACTCTTTATTGGATGTATGTTACTATGGCCATATGGATATTCCGTACGCTGGCCTCAGAACAGTTCCTTTTTGGACTTGGTATAGTCTGCCAGATTAATCTTCTGGTTCAGACTATCATCTATTTTTTAGGCAAAGGTCGTTATTTTCATGAAAACTGGGGTGGCTCCAGGTTTATGGGTACATTTAACGACCCCAATCAATTTGCGTTTTTTATTTTCACAATGTTATTGATTTTAGTTTTAATATATCTGAGAAATCAGCAAAAGAAATATATCTGGTTATTTTGGGCGGATGCAGTTTTCTTAATTGGGGTTTCCAAATCAACAGGGGTTTTTACAGGGCTTTTAACATTGATAGTACTCTTGGCGGGATGCTTGATTTGGAAAAATTATAAGAAATCAAAATGTAAAACACTCTGGAATATTAGTTTGCTTTTAGGGGCTGTTTTTATTATGATGGCATTATATTATATATGGCCTAAAGCAGACTTCGATATTTCTTTAACAGATTATACATTACTTGATAGAATTCGGCAAAAAATATGGAAGTTTTCTCATGGAAATTTAGCGGATTTATTATATGATCGAAGCGCTGAACGGCTGGTTCTTCATCCCAAGTATCTCCTGTATGGAGCTGGTGAAGGAATGTTTGAACGTTTTCTTCCGGGCGATTATGTTAATCAAATCACACCAGGGGTCTTTGATGTTGTACGTGTCAATGAAATTCATTCCAGTTTATTTTCAGTGTGGTTTTCATATGGCATCTTTCCTCTTTTGGGGCTTCTTTATTGGGGCGGAAAAAATATTCGATTCTGTGATAAGTGGCAGCTAATAGTAGTTATGGCTTTAATAGTGGAGAGCTTTTCGCTAATGAATTGCAGGCAGCCTTTCTTCTGGTTTATTATAATATTTGCTAGCTGTTATAAAAAGATGGGGCGAGAAAGACAGGATAAAGGTGGTGTTTTTTTAAACTAGCATCCCAGGCCCCCTTGGCAGGCCAGGAGAAACAACAAAAGCAGAAAAGCGCTGCTACGGCATGGGCATCAATTCGATGATAATACTTGCTGGCTGAGTCCGATAGAGGCTTAATCAGCAGACACTAATTTAAGAGGAGAAATTATATGTATGACTATTTAGTGGTAGGTGCGGGCCTTTATGGAGCAGTATTTGCACATGAGGCATTAAAAAAGGGGAAAAGGGTTTTAGTTATTGATAAGAGACCTAATATCGCTGGAAATATTTATACTGAGGAAATCGAGAAAATTAATGTGCATAAATATGGTGCACATATTTTTCATACAAATAATAAGCAGATATGGGAATACGTAAATCAGTTTGCGGAATTCAATCGTTTTACAAATTCACCAGTGGCAAATTATAATGGTGAATTATATTCACTGCCTTTTAATATGTATACTTTTAATAAAATGTGGGGAGTCGTGAAACCGGAAGAGGCAGAAGCTAAAATTGAAGAGCAGAAAAAGAGGGCGGGAATTAAGGAGCCGAGAAACCTCGAAGAACAGGCGATTAGTTTGGTTGGCACGGATATTTATGAAAGATTGGTGAAGGGCTATACTGAAAAACAGTGGGGAAGGCCGTGCTCTGAACTTCCTGCATTTATTATTAAACGGCTGCCAGTGAGATTTACTTTTGATAATAATTATTTTAATGCATTATTTCAGGGAATTCCTATAGGTGGATATACTAAAATGGTTGCCAATATGCTGGAAGGTGTAGAAGTTAAATTATGCACAGATTATCTGGAAAATAAGGAAGCGTATGAAAAGATCGCGATGAAAGTTATTTATACAGGTCCTATTGATGCATACTATAAATTTCAGTTAGGAACATTAGAATATCGTTCTATTCGTTTTGAAACAGAGATACTAGATAAACCTAACTTTCAGGGAAATGCGGTAGTGAACTACACGGATGCTGAGACTCCATGGACACGGATTATAGAACATAAATGGTTTGAAATGGGGACGCAGCCCAAAACAGTTATTAGCCGTGAATACAGTTCTGAATGGAAACGTGGTGATGAACCATATTATCCAGTGAATGATAAAAAAAATGGGGCATTATATGCAGAGTACAGAAAACTAGCGGATCAGGAAAAGAGGGTTTTGATTGGTGGAAGATTGGGTGAATATAAATATTATGATATGGATGCTGTCATTTATTCCGCATTAGATATGTGTGCCAGAGAATTATCGGTGAATTAGTGTAGCCAATCCCCAAATTGATGTCAGTATATGCATGTGCGGTTCAGTCCTGCGCGAGAAGCCAGTCGCGCAGGGTTGCTCTTAATTGGTGGTGTTAAAGAACTTAGTGTTATAAGAAGCCGTCAAAGTGATAGGTCAGAGGTACAGACAGCGGCAACAACCGATTTTTTATATACATCAAGGCCAATTGATTCATGTATTGTCTGTGCCGGACGGCAGGAACGACGCGAGGAGGGCATGCTGTTCGGCATGTTTGGAAGTTTGTGTTTGGAGGTAAATAGGGATGAATATAACAGCGTTAATAATGGCCGGAGGGCGCGGAGAACGTTTTTGGCCTAGAAGCCGGAGAAATATGCCAAAACAGTTTCTGACCATTACAGATGATGGTAAGACGATGATTCAGCTGACTGTTGAGAGAATAGCTTCATTGGTAAAGATGGAGGATATTTATATTGCAACAAATAAAGACTATAGGAAGCTGGTACTTGAGCAGCTTCCAGGTATACCGGAGGAAAATATACTGTGTGAGCCTGTAAGCCGTAATACAGCACCTTGTATTGGACTGGGGGCTGTGCACATTGCCAAAAAGCATAAAGATGCCCTGATGTTAGTTTTACCTTCTGATCATTTGATTAAATTTAATAAAATGTTTGTATCTACATTAAGAGATGCCTGCCGTATAGCGGAAATGGGAGATAATCTGGTTACCATTGGCATCATGCCTGATTATCCGGAAACGGGATATGGGTATATTAAGTTTAATAATCATGAAATGGAGGGCCGCGCATATAAAGTAGAACGGTTTGTGGAAAAGCCAAGCCTGGAGGCAGCGAAAGAATATCTGGCTACGGAGGAGTATTTGTGGAATAGCGGGATGTTTATTTGGAAGGTTTCCTCCATTTTGAAAAATATAAAGAAATTTATGCCTGCTATGTACAAAGGACTGGAGCAAATACAGTCTGCTATCGGTACAGATGAGCAACAGATGGTGTTGGAACAGGAATTTAATAAAATGGAATCCCAGTCCATTGACTACGGCATAATGGAACGGGCAAAAGATATCTATATATTACCAGGTGCTTTTGGATGGGATGATGTAGGCTCCTGGCTGGCAATTGAGCGTATTAAAAAATCAAATGAATTTGGAAATGTAGTGGATGGAAATGTCATTACAGTAAATACTCATAATTGTATAATTCAGGGAGACAGAAAACTGATAGCTGCTGTTGGCCTTAAGGACATAGTTGTGGTAGATACGGAAGACGCTATTTTGATTTGTGAAAAGGATAGTACGGGGGATATAAAAAGGGTATTAGAGAATTTAAAGATTTGTAACCGTGATGAATATATATAGACGAATTAAGGAGCAGGGTAAGGTGACAGAGAGAGCAAGGGACACATACAAATACTGGCTTAATCAGAATCTGGAAGATATTGAGCTTACAAAAGAATTGGAGGCAATCAGCCAGGACGCAAAGGCCATCGAAGAACGTTTTTACAAAGATTTGGAATTTGGGACCGGAGGCTTAAGGGGGATAATGGGAGCTGGGACCAACCGTATGAATGTTTATACAGTTGCCAGAGCCACCCAGGGATATTGCAGTTATTTGAAAAAAAATTATTCTGGGGAAATTCATGTCTCCATAGCATATGACAGCCGATTAAATTCAGAATATTTCGCCAGAACTGCAGCAGGTGTGTTTGCTGCAAATAAAATCATAGTTCACATATATCCGGAATTAATGCCGACTCCCTCGCTGTCATTTGCAATACGGCAGCTGCACTGTAATGGCGGCATTGTTATTACGGCAAGCCATAATCCTTCAGAATATAATGGCTATAAGGTGTACGGAAAAGACGGATGCCAGATAACGACTGGGACTGCAAAGGAAATTCAGAAGGAAATAAGCCGGGTTGACATGTTTGCAGATGTGGCTCGGATGTCATTTGAGAAGGCTCAGGCAGAAGGCTTGGTTGTCTATATTGGCAAAGAAACAGTAGATGCATTTATTCAGGCTGTTTCAGAACAGGCATTATGCGATGCGGGAATGAAAAAGGATATATCTATTGTTTATACTCCGTTGAATGGAGCTGGAGGGTATTGTGTTAAGAGAGTGTTGAAGGAAAATGGTTTTCAAAATGTTTATGCCGTAAAGGAACAAGAAATGCCGGATGGATGTTTTCCAACTTGTCCCTATCCGAATCCTGAAATTGAGCAGGCGATGGAATTGGGAATTCGCGATGCAAAGCGTTTGAACTGTGATTTGCTGCTGGCAACCGACCCGGATTGTGACCGGGTCGGTGTGGGGGTAAAGTCTGGATGTAAATATTTGCTGTTAAGCGCCAATGAAATCGGTATGCTGCTGCTTGAGTATATCTGCAAACAAAGGAATGCCGGCGGCAGTATGCCCTGCCGGCCTCTTATGATGAAGACCATAGTTACCATCGATATGGCTGAGCGGATTGCATCTGATTATGGGGTAGATACAGTGAATGTGCTGACTGGCTTTAAATATATTGGGGAACAAATAGGACTTTTGGAGGAAAAGGGAGAGGAAGAACGGTTTATATTTGGATTTGAAGAAAGCTATGGATATCTGTCCGGCAGCTATGTCAGGGATAAGGATGGTGTAGGCGCTTCCCTTTTGATTAGCGAAATGGCGGCATATTATAAAAACCAGGGAAAAGGATTAAAAGAAGTACTGGATGAATTATATGCAAAATATGGATATTGTCTCAATACCCTTCACTGCTATACCTTTGAAGGCATGGAAGGAATTAAAAAAATGGATGGAATCATGAGTGGATTCAGAACCGCGGCTCCAAGTCAAATTGGAGGACTGAAAGTGATATCCATCAGTGATTATAAAGAGTCCCTGATTAAATATAGGGATGGAAGGGAGAATCAAATTGAGCTCCCTAAATCTAATGTGATGAAGTTTATGTTAGAAGGAAATGCATCCATGGTGGTCAGACCTTCGGGTACAGAGCCAAAGTTAAAGTTATATTTTTCAATCTGCGCAGATACCGAAGAAGACGCTAAACAATTGGAGATGAAGATAAAAGAGGATATTGAAAAGGTACTCTATTAGAGACTCTGCTATTAAGCATATACTTGGTGGTGATATCGTGCCTGCATGCCTCCATGCCGAAAGCGCAGCTCCGGCAGGTCCTGCCGCATCCAGTAGCTCCTGTAATAGCCTGCTTTCTTCTGGATTCTTTCTTCTGGATAAATTCTGCAGCAGCGCTTTTTCTGCGTATCTATTTTCATCACAAAACGGTTTGATTTCAACGTTTTTCGGCAGCTTATCCATATATTGTGTATTATGTAACTAAGATTTACCTTTTTTATAAGGGATAAGATACGAATAGGGGAGGAGAGTAGATAATGGGAACAATTTTAGACGCACCAGTTCAGATATTGATGGGAACGAATGTAAGGGGAGCATTCACGGCAGAGGATAACCGTGATATTTTGGACAAACTGTTGGGAACAGCTGCACCGAAGACTGGGGCCCGGTTACCAGAGGTAATTGAAAAACGGCGCAGCGATATGGCCAGCCAGGGGATGATTCTTCCACTGGTTGGATATGCAGATGATGAAAGGCTGGCTCCCAATCAGTTTTTGGTTACGGTTGCCCTGCAGACAGTCACCGGGGATATAAGAAAAGATATACTTTTCGATATGGTTGTGGATATGATAAAAGCTGTTCAGATTCAAGATCCGAGTAAGAAGAGTGTACGGGCATTATTGGTTGGGGCTGTTAATAATCTGGTTGAAAAGAACTATCAGGAATCCATGGACTGTTTCAGGAAGGTGTCCTACTGGGGCTCTATCATAGGCGGATGCGAAGCAGATTGTGTACGGGCTACCTTGTGTTATGGCGCGGTGAATATGATGAATGGTCAATACCAAAGCATGACGTATGATTCTCAGCTGGCATGCAATATCGTGGATAAACCCACTTTTAGCGATCCCTACTTAAAATATGCTGCTCATAGGCTGATGGGAATCAGCTGGGTCCTTATGGAGCATCCGGAGCATGCAGTGGCATTTTTTGAGCAGGCATATCATGATTTGGAATGGGCAAACGAAGAAACGCTTTTGGTTGAGGTTCTGTTTCACGCTGTGACGGCCATGATGCAGGCACAGCAATATGATAAGTGTCGAAATGTGATTGACAGGATATACTCACTGGTGAAGGACAGTGATACATATGGAAAAGAAGCAATTAACAAATTATACGTGTTCAGGGCATTTGTCAGTGACAGAACCATAGAGCAGCTTAAGTCACAGCTATCTGAGATGGAACTGAAGTATGAAGAGATTTCCCGCAGTTTTCTCTTGGGACTAAAAGATACTGTGTTAAAAGTAGTACGGGCCGTTACGCCGTCTGTTTTAACATTTGGGCTGGGAAGTATACTGGGGAATGTCCGGGATATAAAAATGATATGGCAGAAAAGTGGAGACGGCGGAATGAATTTGGCGGACATGCCTTGATGGGAGGTGGTACTTTGAACATTAAAATCATCAGCCAGATAAGTGGCGACAAAGGTGTTAATGTTGCCGGAGACACGGAAGGAGTGACAAGGATGGCAGAGTTGACGGGAAATCGGAACAATGGTAATTTTCGTTCAAAACCGGCACAGACGCAGGAATATGAACGTGATGCAAACATATTTATTGTCCATGGACATGATACGTTGGCTCGTATAGAGCTTAAAGATTATCTGCAGAATACATTGGGCTTTCCAGCCCCGGTCATTCTGGCTGAACTCCCGGATTGCGGCAGGACGATTATTGAAAAGTTTGAAGAACAGGCTGACCAGGCTGATATTGTATTCGTATTGCTGACGCCGGATGATTTTAACCATGAGAATCAGGCTCGGGCCAGACAGAATGTAATTTTTGAGCTGGGATATTTTATAGGTAAAATGGGCAGGAAAAGCGGCCGGGTCATATTGCTGAGTAAGGGGAATCTGGATATACCTTCAGATTTAAGCGGCATTCTCAGAATTGATATTGGACAAGGAATACGTACGGCAGGAGAGGATATACGAAAGGCAGTCAAGAAAGCCCTGGAAGCAATTTAATACGGCCGCCGAGCGCAGCATTAAACATGTTTGCTATAGGAAGACGCAACTGGCTGTTCTCCAAAGTATTCGTGGAGCAGAGGCCAGTAACAGTCAGTGCAACGGTCTCCGGACGATTGCAGCAGCAAACTAAAAAAGTAATAGTCAGACGTTCCCTCAGTATATCACTGGGGGATTTCTTGTATTGGTATCTTCCATATGTTCAGGTATTATTGACAATAAGTATGGAAATACTCATATGGTTTCAGAGTGTTTGCCTTTGCTGTTTCTGCTATGCTGCAGATGATGGCAGATGCTTTTGCACCGCTGATGGCATCAAGCACCTGCCAGTTTTATATGTTCACTATTTCACAACCCGCGCCCCGGACCCCGGCGCAGCGGTATCCTTCTCAGTATTCCAGATTCCGTCGCTTCCCAGCCAATAATACAAATCCTGGTCGGATGATTTTACATAACAATCAGATTCCATATACCCATTCTGTCCAAAGTAATACCAGTTGTCGCTGATGCAGCGCCAGCTGTTTACCGGGTAGACGTTGTTTGGATATACATAGCGCCATCCGGAGGAGGTCTTATCCCATTTTCCGTTGGTGATAAACCAGGTGTCTTCGGTGCGGATGGTCAGGGGCTCGGAGTTGTCGGTCCATGGTCCGGCCTGGGAGCTGTAGGTGCCCAATGCCCGTACGGTGAATGTGTAATTTCCCTCTACATTGATGTAGGAACTGAAGTCATAGGTGGATTCGGACGTCTTTTGGGTGGTTACCAGTATTTTGTCCCGGTACAGGCGTACTTCGTAGTTTTTGCTCCCGTTTACCTTATCCCACACAGCGGTGGTCTGGTTCCAGCTGACGGATGTGGTAACAGGAAGATTGCCGTCTATGGCAGGCAGATACACCTGAAGGATTAAAGCGCTACCATCTCCGTCCTTTTCAGCGGTTTTAAACTGGGCTCCGCAGCCGGTCAGCGAAAAAATGCTGCGTTTGGTGCTGGAAAAGTAGTATCCGTCCTTTGCGGAGAGCTCCACCTCCACGACGGGCCTCTCGCCATAGTCCCACTGGTCATCCTTTTTGTCGTACACGGCTCCTTCCACCTTGAATTCACTGGTGCTGGATACTGCATATACATTGCCTACCAGTTCGCCGCCCTTTGGGGCTGTGTCCCAGGAAAATGTCAAGGGTATGGATGTGATTGCTTTTTCCTGCCCATAGGCGGAGAACAGAGTGCCCATGGAGAGGAACGCTGCCAAGGCTGCGATAATGAGTGATTTTTTTGCCATTGTATATCCCTCCTTGTTGGTTCCGGAAAATTGACTGCCGGTATACATGTTACTATTACTATTGTACTGTATTTTGGGGTAAAATTACAAGTTTTATTTGATAATAATATGGGAACTGTTAGTATTGAGCCCGTTACATCGAACCAATTCGGGATAGATACAGATTTATGCATATCCTGAGTAGGCAGGCGGCATACTAATCATGGAGGTGATATCTTATGAGTCCAAAGGAATTAAATTATATTGAGGATGCATTAGGCCATGAGCAGTTTTTGATGAATCAGTGCCAGGAAGCCATCCAGAATCTGCAGGATCCTGCCCTTAAAAATCAGGTACAGCAGATGGAACAGAAGCACCAGCAGATTTTTGACAGTTTTTATAATCTCGTATAAGGAGGAAGCAGAGAATGGACGACAAGTGTATTATGGAGAACCTTCTTCTGACCGAAAAGGGGGTATGCGACCTGTATGTTCACGGAACCATCGAGTCTTCCACGGCTGATGTGCATCAGACCTTTAACCAGGCGCTGAATGACAGCTTGTGTATGCAGGATGACATCTATAAGCAGATGTCCGCCAAGGGATGGTATCAGACGGAGCAGGCGGAACAGCAGAAAATCATGAAGGTAAAGAATCAGTTTGCAGGTATGTAATCCGGCCTGACTGGGTTTTGAGAGACTGATTGGAGGAAAGGACGTTAAGCTATGGAATGGTCCGTGGCTTAACGTCCTTTTTTGCATGCCGGTGCCGCTGCCGCCCAACAGTGCTGCCCAAACAAACCGTCCAACGGTGCCGTCCTTCCGCCCGTCCATGCCGTTAAACATGCTTTCTGATGGTATGCGGCAGCTGTGTATCGCGGGGATTATACGTCTGGCAGATGAGATGGATCTGTGCCGTGACAGGAACAATACTCTTGGAGGGGAGGAACAGATGATTTCAGATTCTTACAGCCAGTTGGTCTGGAGAACCTATGCCGCGGTTAAGGAAATGGAGCTTACAGAGAAAGAGTGTATATTGTATGCGGAAGGAGGGGGCAGGAACATCTGGGGGGAACTGGAAAAATGGACGTGTAAACTGCAGAAGATACGCCATTCATGCCGGTAATCATCCAAACGATGCCGTCAAGACGCAGCCGGTACCATTTTAACGGTATGATGGCTTTGCAGTCATCCGGAGGGCTGTATTGATGACAGATAGTATACAAAAATAATTAAGAAAAGGAGAGCAGCAGAATGGAAAACAACACATTAAAAGCTTCAATAGGTATTGACTTTTCCCTGATTGGGACCCAGCTTCATGCCATGTATGAAAAAAATGAGGGAGGATATGCAGTTCTTTTGATTCCGTCAGAACAGACGCCGGACAGCGGTATTTCCGTAAAGGATCTGATTGACGATATCAAGAAGATGGCCAGGGGCGTGGCAGGCAGTGATACTGCCGTGGATACGACCCAGCTTGAGAAAGCCATGACCGAGGCCGCCAAGGAGGGCGGCTCCACATCCATGAAACTGGAAGATATTGTAATCAAGCTTCAGATGGCTTATCTGTACATCTGTAAAAAGGGAGAGAATTCTGTCCTGGAGTATGCGTTTCAGCTGCAGGTGGTGACAGAAGGCCTGGTACCGGAAACCATTAAGCCCATTGTGGATGTGACGAACCTTTCCATTTCTGTCTGGAATACGGACAGAAAGAAGGTAGTGGACAAGATGGCCCTGATTACTGTGGACGAATACCTGGGCGTGGCTGCACTGCCGGACAAGAGTCAGGCCGCCAAGTAGCATAGGAAACGTAATATACAATGCATCATGGAAAGATTGCGGGAAAGGAGCGGCAGGAATGAACCAGAGGCAGATGTCGTGCAGCATAGCCGTAGAGGGCGCCGTCAAGGGGTGTCCGGCCAGGCTGGCTGTCTGGTATGATAAGAGCGAAATGTCTTTTTGCGGAGAACTTCAGATGGACCAGAGGGGGCCTGCGGGATTATTGGAGGCTGTGGATGGTGAAATGGCTTCCAAATTCGGAGGATACGCCTCCGGTCTGGTCCATGCTTCCAATAAGCGTGCCATTCTTTCCTGCATTCATGGAATCACAGCCCTGGGTTATGGAGAACCGGGGCTGTATTTTAAAGCAGCAGCAGGCAGGGGAAGCGCAGCCATTCTTTTTTCATTTTCAGCAGATAGTAATAGGGGAAACGCGCAGGTATCCTCCCTTATGGATGCGGTGAAGAAAGCAGCAGACTTTTTTGGGATGGAGCAGTTTTATTTCTTCGGACGTGTGGGAAAGGGGCTGAGTCCCGGAGATTTGATGGATGGGGCGCCGGGAGCAGAGGCTTTTCCGGCTCAGATTGACAGGTGCAGCTTTCTGACATACTCCCATTTGAAACTGAATGGAGACAGCGTGTTTGAGAGGGCAGTCAGGGAGCTGTTCGGCCTTGAGGAGACGCAGCTTTTTCTGGGAGCAGGTGAAGACGGATTTTTGTGTATGGCGGCAATCCCGTCAAGCAAAAACAGTTTTATGGAGAGCAGGAACATGTGTCTGGCAGTTGGGCTTAGAAGCAGCGCCTTGTCACTGGCCCTTCAGGGTACCTTTCGGTTTGTCTTTGTGCCGGATATGGAGTTTCATGTAAACTGCGGCATATCCAGGACCCGCTTTATGGTGGAGGCCTTTGGGGAGGTCAGGGAGCCCATTCATCTGGCAGGCCCGTTTTCCATAGGGGATACCTGCCTGGCCATAGGGTTTGACCAGGGGCCGTCCTTTGCCATGTTTGCCAATCTTTATATACGGGAAATTCACCTGTTTGGGGCTGTGATGCTTACTGTGGCCGGATCGGTTCCAAAGCTGGATTTGCTGTCGGCAGCAGTCAGCGACCTGTCCATTCCCATTTTGGTGAGAAATCTGCTGGGGCTTTCTTTTGACGGCCTTGACAGCATTGATTTTATCCGTATATTAGGGCTTCCTTTCCAGGACATGCAGGCTTTTGACCGGGAACTGGTTAAGAATGCTAACGGATCCCGGCTGGCAGAGGCATTTAACCAGAGAGTCCATGATAACAGCCTGGTATTGGACAAGGCTCAGGTAAAGGCTTCTCCCTTTGGGGATGGGGTGGACCTGGTGGACCAGCGGCGGATGCGTCATTATTACATAGACGGTTCAGGCGGCATCAAGCTTACGGCCCAGTTTTATTATGCGGATGTGAATACCAGGCTGGGCAGCTACACGGTGGAACGGGGAATCTTTGTATGCGGAGTCATTGAGATTTTTAAGGTCCGGTTCGAGGTTCTGTTTTCCTTCCGGGAGGGGGATGGGGTGCTGGCGTATGGACGTATACCGGAGGTTAATCTGGGTTTCCTGAAATTGGGTCCCTCCAAAGCCGGGCAGGAGTCCGGGGAAGCCCTTCCTGTGCCCGCGGACAGTGTGCTGAGACAGTTTATGGGCAAGGAACAGAAGGGTATCGTATTCTTCCTCTCCGCAGGCAAGAAGGATGTGACGTTCTATCTGGACGGAAGGATTGAGCTGCTGTCCATCCTGTATTTTGAGACCAGAATTATCTTCTGCAAGGGGCTTATATCCATCGATGTCCGGTTTAACTGGCTGGCGGTTTTTGATGTGAGTATCCATCTGAAGGTGAATTACCAGGATTTTAACCGGGGCGGATTTGAATTCCGTCTGGTGATTGATACGTCCAAGCTGGCGGAAAAACTGAAGGCAGTACAGGAGAGCATCAACAGAGCCATTGACAGGCTCAGGGATAAGATTAAGAATGCTGCCAGAGAGATTGACAGAGCCCAGGCCCATGTAAATGAGCTGTATGGGCAGATTGATTCCCTGAACCGTAAAATTGAGGACTGCAAACGATCCATCAGGAATGCCAAGTGGTGGAAGAAAGCGTTTGTGGCCATTGCCAAGGGAATTGAGATAGGAGCCTATGAGGTGGCCAAGGCCGGAGTATATGTGGCAATCGGGGTGGCAACAGCTGCTCTTCAGGTGGCCAAGGCCGCGGTGCAGTTGGCCGGCAAGGTTGGAGAGGGTGTCATGAAAGCGGTAAATGCCGTGATACAGGGGGCATTGTCATTCTTCTATATCAACCGGCTGGAGCTGTATGGCAAGGCTAACATGGGCGAACAGGAATTCAGGGCATCCATTGAGTTTGTTGCCCTGGGAAAGACTTACCGGTATGAGACAAAAATGGGCCACTCTGCGCTGAAATCCGATGCGGCAGGCACGGTATCAGGCAATATGAACGGGCAGATGAAAAATGATTTGGACCACATTGAGGATGGGGCTTTCCGCAGCAATTTCAGGCGGTACAGCCACGAAACATATACCATAGAAGAACAGTGCAGGCGCCTGGCGGGGGCCAGGGAGCAGATGAAATCTTCCACAAGGCTGATGCGTTCCATGCAGGAAGCTTATATCCAGGAGTTTCGCGAACCCATGTCTGACTTTGACCAGATGAACCAGGAGTATATAAACGCTCTGGACTGTGTGGGCGGTATTCTGACCACGGGGGAACAGGCCGGGGATGTGAAGGCGCTGTCCGGCTCCATGGGTGGATTAAAGCGTAAGATTACCCTGAAAGAAAAGGAGGGTGTGTTCCGGGATGAGGAGCTGTCTGAGCTGAAGGATGTTATTCGCAATTACGACCAGGCAAAGCTTTTGTATGATGAGGTAAAGAAGAGCATGTCCGCGGTTGAGAGCCAGAGGAAACAGATGCTGGCGTATGCTAAGCTTCAAAAGAAGAAGACTGGTGAGCAGAAACAGAAGAAGGCGCTGTCCCCGGCGGAGGGGAGTATGGAGCGCGTGCTGAATAAGACCGAGGAAGCCATGTACCGCAGTTTCCCTGTGGACCGCAGCGGCAAGAATTACATTAATCTATCCCGGGAGGGATTGATTCACCAGTATATGGACGAGGCAAGGCAGGAATTTGGGGCCAGGACTTCTGAGAACGTGCGTGTAATGAGGAACAGGAGCCGCAAGGGCAGGTATGACAGCAGGCTGTAAAGCGGTAAGACGCGAGGCGGTAAAGATACGAAACGGCAAAGATACGAAGCGGCAAAATGATTTTGTAGTGATAATGAAAAGGAGATTGGAAGATGGAACAAAATAGAAAGAGGGTCACTGCGCCGCGAATCGCGGCGGCCCTCAGCGTCTTGCTGGCAGGAGCGGCTCTCTATACGGTAAGCGGCTCTGAGCGTCAGGGAATCCAGGTAAAGGAATATGCAGAGGCGGCAGAGGCGGCGGACAGTACAATCATGGTTTATATGAACGGAAGCGACCTGGAGGGGGATTACGGCGCCGCCACAGCGGACCTTTGGGAAATGATGGATGCATTGAAGGTGATGGAGCAGGAAGGAAAATCACCTTCCCTCCATGTAGTGGTTGAGGCAGGCGGTTCCACCCGGTGGGAGCTGGATGAAATGGATGGTGTACCCTATGCCAGATTTTCCCTGACAGGGGATGGAATATCATCCATGGAATCCATGGAAATCAGGAATATGGGGGATGCGGATACACTGACGGATTTTATCAACTACGGTGTCCGGTCTTATCCGGCCAATCATTATGGGTTGATTCTGTGGAATCATGGAGGAGGTCCGGTGGGAGGATACGGAAGCGACAGCCATTTTGACGGGGATGGGCTCTCACTGGAGGAGATAAGGGAGGCTTTGGGCCATTCAGTTATGGCAGACAGTGCCTTTGACTTTGTGGCGTTTGACGCCTGTCTTATGGGAAGTGTGGAGACTGCCGGCTGTCTGGATGGATATGCCGATTATGTCATTGCATCTCCGGAGCTGGAACCTCAGCATGGATATGATTACAGATGGATGGCGGCTCTGGGAGACAGCCTGCCGCCTGATATGGAATGGGGAGAGGCGGTGGGCCGGTCCATGGTGGAGGCATATGGTGCCTGCTATGCCTCGGGCACTGCGCCTGTTGCAATGAGCCTTTTGGATATGAAGGAGTATCCGGCATTTCATGAGGTATTCCATCAATATGTGGACGGGATACCGGAGAAACTGCGGGAAGAGCTGTGCGGAGAACTGGGAAGGGACAGAATGAAAATGCTGGCATTTGGCAGCAGGCAGGCGGGCGGCTCTCCGGAGCTGGTGGATGTGCTGGAATTCCTGAATGCCTGCCAGAGGGTATATCCGGATGAAAATGCCTTTCAGACATTGAAGGATCGGATGAGGAGGCTTGTGGCAAAACAGTGGGCTAAAGGCTATCCCGTGAATCCAAGCGGTCTGACTATATACCTGCCAAGCGGTTCCAATCCCTATCTGAGTGAGGCTCTGGAAACGTATGACACCACGGGATTCTGCAGTGCCTACAGGCGGCTGACAGACGGATATGCAGCGTATCTGGCCCGGGAAAGCGGAGTGGAATGGGGAAATATTAGTGCGCATAAGGACGGCACCGTGGAAATCAGCATAGCCCCTGAGGATGCTTCTGATGTGACAGGAGCGTATTTGGCTGTGTTCTGTCCTGCGGGGGATGATGAAAATTATTACCTTCTCTGTACTGACAGTGATGTGGATATTGGCGTGGACGGAACCCTGCGGGCAGCGCCGGAGGACAGCTATATGGGGATGAAGGGACAGGTACTTTGTCTCATTGAGACCATGAATCTGGATGCATACACGGAATATATGGCCCCGGTGCTCTATAACGGGGAGTTGTGCACCATGCGGATAGGGTTTGACGAGGAGCATGAAGACGGGCAGATTCTTTCCGTGACACCGGCAGGCCAGACCTCTGAAGCTGCAAAGCAGATTTATGAGTTAAAGGAGGGGGACCGGGTGACTCCGCTTTATCTGGTTGAGCGTATGGAGGATGTGGGGGAGGCTCCCGGTAATACTGGTAATGCTTCAGGCCAAATCATGGAGGACAGGTACTACACGGACAGCTACTATATGGGAACTGAATTTTATATAGAGGAACCGGATGATATGCTGTTAGAGGCAGTGCCTGCATCCGGGGACGGGTATCTTTACGGCTTCATGCTGATGGATGTGCGGCAGAATATTTACTATACGGATTTTATCGGCATGGGGACAGAAGATAACGGTTCGTAAACAGAGAGAGGAGAAAATGAATCATGAGTAAGACAAGCAGGGAACTGATTGAATTCTGCAAGGGAAAACTGGGCACGCCATATGTGTTCGGCATGAAGGGGCAGATCCTGACGGAAGCGCTGCTGCAACAGCTGGCAGCGGAGAATCCCAAGGTCTACACATCCCAGTACATAACTAAGGCGCGCAGCTTCATGGGAAAGCATTGTACGGATTGTTCCGGCCTGATTACATGGTGTACCGGCATATTGAGGGGAAGCGCCAATTATAGGGAGACTGCCCGGGAGGTGAAACCCATAGGGACATTAAATGAATCAATGACAGGCTGGGCCCTTTGGAAGCCAGGACATATCGGGGTGTATATTGGAAATGGGAAATGCATCGAGGCTAAGGGAATCAATTATGGTACGGTGGAGACAAGAGCGCAGGACACGCCCTGGGTCAGTGTGCTGAAACTCAAGGATATTGATTATTCAGCTCAGGTATGCGAATCACCGGACCCATCACCCCATCCCACAGGATGGGTCAAGGAAGATGGAGGGGTACGTTTTTATCTGGAACCGGAACGGTATGTGTCCAATGACTGGTATCAGGACAAAGGGCAGTGGTTCTGGTTCGACGGTTCGGGGCATGCCGTGCGGGATAACTGGTATTTTTATAAAGATAACTGGTACTATTTTGGGTCGGACTTTGCAATGGTTAAGGGTATTCAGCTTATCAAAGGAAAGCCGTATTACTTTAACCGGAATGGACAGATGGCAAGGTTTGGTACACGTTTTATGGTACAGGTGGACAAAAACGGCGTTCTGCATTTTCCGGAGGAAGAATCTGTGGAGAATTCCGTTATCGCGGGAAGAATCTGGGGGGAAAATGAAACGGGTATGGAACTGGAAAATATAGCTCCTGACAATATAGAAGGAAAAACACCTGCTCTGGCCGCATACGAGGACAGTGAATATACGGGAGGGACGGTGCCGCCGCCGGACACGAAAACAGGAACCACGTAGGTTGCAGACAGTAAAGTGGAACAAAGCGGCAGGAAAGGTACCGGAGGGACTTACCAGACGGCGGATGATGGAACGGCAGTTATTTTTATCCTGACAGGGGACAGAAGGACGGCCATTCGTGTGGCCGCAGAGAAATGACAATGAAAGTTTATAAGGGTATGGAAAGAAAGGGCAGAGGTGAGATTCTCTGCTCTTTCAATGTGCTTCGGGCAGTCTTTTCACTGTCGCCTTTCCATCATCCGCCTCCCCTTTCCGCGCGCGCATGGCCTGGATGCCCGCGGAAATAGTCGGACAAATCATGCCTGTAGCTGCGGGAGCAGCAGCACGAAATTCCGCCTGTAAAGGAAAGGATGCCCGGATTTGGTTCAAAGGACCGGACATTTGACAGATTGGCAATGGTGGACGCCCGGACCTGACGAAAAGGCGGCCCCAGCTTTTCAGACAATTCTTTTATACCGGAACGGAACGCATATACCCCGTCTGAGCAGTGTATATTGCACATATGAGTCCCTTTTACGGTTTCTATATAATAAATACTGGAAAGGGGAAGCCGGGCTTCCTGTCTGCTGCCGTGCACGATTAGAAATCCGTCCGCGGAATTCACACGGCGGTTCAGGTAGGTCAGGATATTCAGGCAGGAGCGCTCTAAATTGTCATGGACAGGATGGATATAACCTGCAATGCCGCGCACGGAGTGGCTGTTGACCAGGCGGGCCGCGGTGCTGTAATCACTGCTCACCACGCAGACCATGATTTGACTGCTGTATGTTGTAAGCCTGTCCAGGACATCTGTCCAGTCAGGACGGCTGTCGCTGTCAAAGAACATGAGCCACAGCTGCCCGGAAGAGCCGGCCGCTTCCCTGAGGAGTTCTTCCGGCGCCAGGCTTCTGAAGGCATATAGCTCCATGTCTCTCAGATGCCGGCCGGAGATGGCCGAGTCCGCGGCTGCGTAAAGTTGTCTGAAAAGCTGATTATGTTCAGTTGATATAACAATATTCAAACCAGATTCCTCCTTTGTTCCGGGTAAAAGCAATTATTAGGTGGTTACAAGATTCATCCGATAAACAGAACGTATGTTCTGATAAAAACGGATAGGAAGGGCCGTCCAGAGCCAACAGGTATGTGTATAGGTACCTGAATGTCAGCGCGGGCGGCCCTTTGGCCAAAATGCCTGTGAGAATCTGTGCGGCACCTTTCCTTCAGCCCATGAGGTTCCGCAGCTTACGGAGAATTTTTCCATGGCGGTAATGAAGGGTGGTTACAGGAACTCCGGTTTCCCTGGAAATCTGGCGCAGGGACTGGTCGTAACAGTAAATACGGCGTATGATATCCTTCTCTTTGGGCTCCAGGTCCTTTATGGCCTCAAAGAGAAGGGAGTGCTCCAGGGATTCTTCTGCCTGCTCATCCACAGGCTTGGAGCGGGTGTCCTGAAACAGATCGCAGCCGTTTAAATCTTCTGTATCCAGTGCATTGTAATAAAATGTTTTGTTATGAATATCTGATTCCCGGAAATACCGCTCCTTCCTCTCTCCTTTGCAGTATAATTTATAAATCTCTTCTGAGACATATACATTCCGGTTATCAATGCGTATATAATATTGCATATTTTTCCACCTCTCATGTGGAAATTGGAATATGTGATGTATTTTAAAGATATCACTGAGGGGGGATTTTGTCAAGAAAAATAAGAACATATGTTCGATTCGACGGATGAATGGTATAGAGCCATAAAGAAAAACAGGATTTTGTGGAGAGGAAGCATGTGATGTACTTTCTGTTGAATATTATTTTTTGCAGTGCTAAAGTAGATGGTAAAGAGGTTGTTCCATGCCCGGATATGCCCAGGCATAGCTGACAGGAATGAATGTTCAGGCGCACCGCGGTATGTCAGGGAAAAAAACGGGAATAATCTACGAAAATCCAAGGAGGAGGTAAAGACAATGGGACATCTTACAACCCGTGACGCATACCGGAACCTGGGAGACCGTATCAACTGGTTTACCCAGGGAGCCCCGGCCTCTGAGACACTGTATAAGATACTGCAGGTTCTCTATTCTGAAAAGGAGGCTAAATGGGTGGCGCTGCTGCCGGTTCGCCCGTTTACTATAAAAAAGGCGGCAAAGATATGGGGCACATCGGAGTATAAGGCGGAAAAGCTGCTGGACCACCTGTGCGGCAAGGCATTGCTGGTGGATTCCTGGGACAAGGGTGTGCGGAAATTCGTGATGCCCCCGCCAATGGCCGGATTCATTGAATTTGCTTTGATGAGGACCAGGGGAGATATTGACCAAAAGTATCTCAGTGAATTGTATTACCAGTATATGAATGTGGAGGAGGATTTCATCAAGGACTTGTTTTATGCCACGGAGACAAAGCTGGGCCGCGTGTTCGTCCAGGAGCCGGTTCTGACCAATGACAGGATGAACCACATTCTGGATTACGAGCGGGCGGCCCACATCGTGGAAGAGGCAGAATATATCGGTCTGGGGCTCTGTTACTGCCGTCATAAAATGTTCCACGCGGGCCATCCCTGCGAGATTAACGCTCCCTGGGATGTGTGCCTGACCTTTGACAATGTGGCGCGTTCCCTGGCCCAGCATGGGGATTGCTGCAAACTTATCTCCAAGGAGGAGGCAATGGATGCACTGGAGCGCTCTTATGCCAGCAATCTGGTACAGATAGGGGAAAATGTGCGGGAGCACCCGGCTTTTATCTGCAACTGCTGCGGGTGCTGCTGTGAGGCCCTTCAGGCTGCCAGGCGGTTCAGCCCCATGCAGCCGGTGGCTACCACGAATTATATTCCTGATATTTCCGGGGACCAATGCGTTGGCTGCGGAAAGTGCGCAAAGGTCTGTCCGGTATTGGCCATTTCCATGGAGGATGGAGGGAACGGAAAAAAGCGTGCCGCGGTGGATAAGGATATTTGTCTTGGCTGCGGTGTATGCGCCAGGAACTGCGGCGTCAAGGCGATTCATATGGAGCGCAGGCCGGAGCAGATCATTACTCCGGTGAACAGCACCCACAGATTTGTTCTTCAGGCCATTGAGAAGGGAACACTGGCAAATCTGGTGTTTGATAACCAGGCCTTTTCCAACCACAGGGCCATGGCCGCTCTGTTCAGTGCTATCCTGGAGCTGCCGCCTCTTAAGCAGGCCATGGCCAGCAAACAGTTCAAGTCTGTTTATCTGGACCGGCTGTTGGCGGCGAAACGGGAGAAGGGGTGAACGGGGAGGCCGGTTTAAAATGTATCAATAAGAATTATAGGAAAGACGGAAAGGGAAGCGTAAATCTACAGCCCTTTCCGTCTTTTGCTGAAATGTTTTTAAAACTGAACAAAAATCTACAATTAACTCTTGACGAAACCGTTTTCATGAGTTAATATGTACATAACAACACAAGAAACCGTTTTCATAGGAGGGGAGGTTAAGATTTCATATGGATTCATTGTTTTCTCTTGCGGGTAAAAGGGCAGTGATTACAGGCTGTGCAACAGGCATCGGTAAAGGAATGGCAGCCGGACTTGCCAGAGCAGGAGCAGATATCATTGCACTGGATATTGGGGATTTGGAAGATACCAGAAGGGCGGTTGAAAATCTGGGGCGGGAGTGCCGGTGTTACAAAGTGGATTTGTCAGTTTCTTCGGATGTGGATGAGGTGTGGATACATCTTTTGAAAGATGCCGGTCATGTGGATATCCTGTGTAATAATGCGGGTATGCAGTTTCGGAAGAATGCATTTGAATATCCGGAGGAGATGTTTGATAAGGTGATTGCCGTAAATCTGAAGGCGCCGTACCGGCTGTCCCAGAAGGCTGCCATGCACTTTCGGGACAAGGGGATTAAAGGGAAAATCATCAATACCGCCTCTCTTTTTACTACCTTCGGAGGTGTTGAGGTCAGCGGTTATACCTGCTCTAAACACGGGGTCATGGGTATGACGAGAGCATTGTCCAATGAATTTGCACCTTACGGAATATGCGTCAACGCCATTGCACCGGGCTACATAGCTACAGAGCTGACAAAAGTAATCTGGAGTGATTCCAAGCGGCGTCAGCCCATGGACGAGAGGATTCCGGCGGGGCGCTGGGGGAATCCGGATGATTTTGAGGGCGCGGCAGTATTCCTTGCCTCCAGGGCATCGGATTATATAACCGGGATCATGATTCCGGTAGACGGCGGGTATTCTGCCAGGTAATAGGTTGATTATGCGCGTCACGCGCAGGAATAAAAGGAGAAGATTACAATGAAGAAAAGAAGCGTTATGATGGCACTGGGTCTTGTGATGACACTGACAGCATGTGGAGGAGGAAATGCAGGAACCACAGCGGCACCATCCTCCGGATCGGAGACACAGGCAGAGGCAAAGACAGAGGAAAAGACAGAAGCTGATACAGCCGGACAGGAGGAGAAGGAAGAAAGCAGGACAGAGGCCTCCGGTGACACAGTCACCTTAAAACTTTCCAATAACCAGCCGGATGGAAACTGCACCACGATTGCGGTGGAGTGGTTTGCGGACCAGGTAAGGGAGCGCACGGACGGCAGGGTTAACATTGAAGTGTATAATAACGGCACCCTTGGGGATGCCATCTCCTGTCTGGAACAGCTCCAGTATGGCGGTATGGATATTGTGAAGGCCGACCTCTCCACCATGACTAATTTTGTGGATGAGTACAATGCCTTAATGATGCCTTATATATACAAAAATACAGAGCATTTCTGGAGGGTACATGGCGGGGATATCGGTATGGGAATCCTGCGCGGAGATAAGATGAAGGAAAAGAAGCTTTACGGACTTACATACTATGACGGGGGAACCAGATGCTTCTATAATACCAAAAAGGAAATCCACTCCCCAGAGGATATGAAGGGTATGCTGGTAAGAGTACAGCAGTCCGAACTGATGATGTCCATGGTGGAGGCTTTGGGCGGCCAGTCAGTTGCTACGGCATATTCCGAGGTGTATTCCGCGCTTCAGACCGGCGTAGTGGATGCTGCTGAAAATTCTATTGTCAATTATCTGGACCAGTCCCACTTTGAAGTGGCTCCTTACTTTGTGGAGGACCATCATACAAGGTCGGCCGACATTCTGGTCATGGGTGAAAAGTCACGTGAGAAACTGAGCGCAGAGGACCTTAAGATTATTGATGACACGGCTCTGGAGTCCTGGGAGTATCAGAAGGAGCTGTGGGCAGAAGCAGAAGAAGAATCCAAACAGAAATTATTGGAGCAGGATGTTGCAATCACTGAATTGACTGAGGATGAGTTAAAAGCGTTCCAGGACGCCTGTGAGCCAATCTGGTATTCCTATGAAGGCGGCGCCTATAAGGACATCATTGACCAGATTGTAGAAGCAGGAAAGTAAAGGACTGGCATATAGGAGACTGAAGATGCTGAAAGGAATAAAGAAGGTATTAATTGATATTTTCAATCTGTTTTACAAGGTTATATATGGCTATGCCAGGTGGGTCCTGGCAGTTGTAATCGTAATCATATGCGCTCAGGTATTCTGCAGGAACATACTGCGGACCAATATCCGCTGGAATCAGGAGGTGGCGCTGCTGCTTACAATTTGGATGGCGTTCCTGGGCATTGCTGTTGGTGCGGAAAAGAACCTGCATATTGGCGTGGAGCTGTTTTATGATAAGTTTCCGGTAAAGATTAGGAATGTAATGGATGTGCTGAACCGGATTATTACGCTGCTGGTAGGTGCTTTTTTCACAGTCTATGGGGTCAGAATGGTGCTGTCCACCATGGATTCACGGCTTCCGGTAACAAAATGGCCGTCATCGTTGATGTATATTATGATTCCGGTCAGCGGCATTGCCATTATCTATTTTACGGTCCTTGACATTATGGGCCTGAAAGAATACAAGAAAACCGATGATGCCGGTAAGTTTAACAGAGAGGAGGAGGAAAAAGAATGAATCCAAATATAGCTATCGCAATCCTTCTCACAACCTTTGTGCTGCTTATTATGATTAAATGCCCTATTACCTTTTCAATGATTATATCCACAGCCTTCACCATGCTGTATATCCAGGTGCCTGTTATGACTCTGGTGCAGCAGATGTCCAAACAGCTTAACTCATTTTCACTGCTGGCAATCCCTTTCTTTATTCTTATGGGGGAAATTATGGCTGCAGGCGGTATATCCAGCCGCCTGCTGGCCTTCGCAAATGTATGCGTGGGGCAGATAACCGGAGGCCTGGCGCATGTAAATGTACTCGCATCCATGCTGTTTGGCGGCATTTCCGGTTCTGCCATTGCCGATGTGTCATCCCTGGGTGCGCTGGAAATACCCATGATGGAGGAGGCAGGATATGAAAAGGATTTCTCCATAGCAGTTACCGTGGCCAGCTCCTGTCAGGGGTTAATCATCCCGCCCAGCCATAACATGGTGCTGTACTCCATGGTGGCAGGAGGAGTATCTGTGGGAAGCCTGTTCTGCGCAGGCTATATCCCGGGTATCATGTTGGGAGTTTTCATTATGGTCATGTGTTATATCATTTCCAAGAAGAAGCATTATCCCAAAGGAAAAAAGCTGCCTTTTAAGGAAGCCCTCAGGGTTACCAAGGATACGTTCTTCGCCATGCTTGCAATGGTCATCATCATCGGCGGCGTATCAGCGGGATTTTTCACTGCCACGGAATCAGCGGCAGTCTCCTGCATTTACTGTTTGTTTGTAGGATTTTTCATATACAGGGAGCTTCATCTTAAGGATATACCCGTCGTGCTGGGAAATACCATTAAAACCCTTTCCATGGTATATGCGCTCATAGCCGCGGCAGGCGCGTTCGGATGGGTGATGGCATACCTGAATGTGCCGACCCTGGCCACAAACCTGCTCCTTGGCATCAGCGATAATAAGATTGTGGTACTGCTTCTGATCAACCTGATTCTGCTCTTGCTGGGATGCGTCATGGATTTGGCGCCTCTGGTACTCATCATGGCTCCGATTCTGCTTCCGGTAGTGACAAAGTTCGGAATGAGTCCCATCCAGTTTGGGGTCATGATGATGCTGAATCTGGGAATCGGACTGTGTACGCCGCCGGTAGGAACAGCATTGTTTACAGGATGTGCCATTGGCAATATGAAAATTGAGAAAGTTTCAAAGGCCATGCTGCCGTTATACATTCCTATGCTCATTACATTGCTGCTTGTGACCTTCATTCCGGCGCTGACGATGACGCTGCCTGAACTGATTATGAAATAGGGGGGTAATGAAAATGAAGACAGCACTTGTAACAGGAGCAAGCAGGGGTATTGGTTTGGCCATTGCGCGGGAACTGGGAATAAACGGTTATCATGTTGCTGTCATGGCTACACGCGATGAAGCCTTTTACCCGGAAAGTACCAAAATACTCCTTGAAGCGGGCATCTCCTATGCCTGGTATGCCGGTGACATAGGAAAGTCTGAGGACAGGAACCGTATTGTCCGGGAGGCAGCAGAGAAGTTCGGGGAAATCCATGTGCTTGTCAACAATGCAGGGGTGGCGCCGAAAGTAAGGGCTGATTTGCTGGAGATGACAGAGGAGAGCTTTGACTATGTAATAGGGACCAATACAAAAGGAAACATGTTCATGACACAGGCGGCGGCACGGCAGATGATGAAACAGCCTGTGTATGGAGGCAAGCGTGGGACAATTATCAACATTTCATCCTGCTCATCCCAGGTATCTTCCGTTAACAGAGGAGAGTATTGTGTTTCAAAGGCGGGAATCTCCATGCTTACCAAGCTGTTTGCGGACAGACTGGCTCCTGAGGGGATATTTGTATATGAGATAAGGCCCGGAGTCATCCGTACCGATATGACCAGCCAGGTGGAAGAAAAGTATACGGAACTTATCAGGCAGGGGATGCTTCCCATTGCAAGGTGGGGTGTTCCGGAGGATGTGGCAAAGGCGGTCAGGGCGTTTTGCTCCGACGATTTCTGTTACACGACAGGCAATTACATAGATGTGGATGGAGGGTTCCACATCCAACGCTTATAGGATGTGGTTTCAGCATATGGATATTAACAGGATACCTTTTTATCAATACAATACAATTATAGTCGGAACCGGGGCAGCCGGTCTTAATGCAGCCGTAACTCTTCATAAGCTGGGGCAGAAAAATATTGCTCTGATTACGGAGGGACGGTACATGGGAACGTCCAGGAATACGGGTTCAGACAAACAGACCTATTATAAACTGACCCAGTGCGGCAGTGAGCCAGACAGTGTACGGAAAATGGCAGAGACCCTGTTTGATGGGGGATGTGTGGATGGAGATATTGCCATGGCTGAGGCTGCCGGCTCTCTCAGGGCATTTTACCACCTGGTGGATATTGGAGTTCCTTTCCCTTTTAATAAGAGCGGGGAATATGTGGGGTACAAGACGGATCATGACCCCCTTAAGAGAGGTATTTCCGCAGGACCGCTGACATCCAAATACATGACCGAATGCCTGGAACGCCAGGCAGAGGAACGGGGAATCCCATTCTTTGACGGCTATCAGGCCGTGCGCCTGCTTACAGAGGAGAAGAACGGTGAAAAGTGGGCAGCAGGCATCATTGCCCTGAATAAACGGAAGGCCGCCTCTGCGGATGAACGGTATGCCGTATTTTCGGCAGTTAACATTATATGGGCCACCGGCGGGGAAGCAGGGATGTATCAGGCCAGTGTATACCCTGTCAGCCAGACCGGAGGAATGGGGATACTGCTGGAAGCGGGAGCCGTGGCAAAGAATCTGACGGAGTCCCAGTTCGGAATTGCATCTGTAAAGCACAGGTGGAATCTATCAGGAACATTCCAGCAGTGCCTGCCCCGATATATATCCGCGGAGCAGGACGGAAGCCATGAAAGGGAATTCCTGAATGACTATTTTGATACGCCCGGACAGCTTCTGACCGCAATCTTCTTAAAGGGGTATCAGTGGCCCTTTGACCCCAGAAAGGTTGAAGAACAGGGGTCGTCTCTCATCGACCTGCTTGTTTATCAGGAGACAGTCCTAAAGGGCAGACAGGTCTTTCTGGATTTCATGCACAACCCGTCCCCGATGATGGAAGGAGGAAATATCTCATTCCGGTATCTGACAGGTGAAGCCAGGGAATATCTTGAAAATTCCAGGGCACTTTTGGATACGCCCTATAAACGGCTGAAACATATGAATCCGTCGGCCATTGAAGTTTACGGCAGCCATCACATTGATTTGTCGGTAGAGTATCTGGAGATAGCTGTGTGCGCCCAGCATAACAACGGGGGAATTGGAGGAAACCAGTGGTGGGAGAGCAATATCAGGCACCTTTTTACGGTAGGCGAGGTGAATGGCTCCCATGGCATATACCGGCCGGGAGGAAGCGCGCTGAACGCGGGGCAGGTAGGCGCCATACGTGCCAGCCAGTATATTGCGAAGCGATATGTGGGAGAACCCTGCGGCAGGGAACAGTTCTTCGGTATCCATGTGAAAGAGGTGGAAGAGGAGACTGCCTTTGGAGAACGCGTCCTGCATGGTTCTGAAGGCTGTTTCACGGATGTGGCTGCCCAGCGAAGGTTACTGGGAATCAGGATGACCAAATATGGGGCATGCATCCGAACAGAGGAAGGGATACGGACAGCTCTTGAGGAAAATCTGAAACAGAGGGAACAGCTGGAGCAGAAGGTCATGATTAAGGGACCGGAAGTGCTTAAGGATTTGTATAAACTGAAGCATCTTCTTATAAGCCAGTTTGTGTATTTAGAGGCCCTGAAGGATTATGACGCCAGAGTGGGCATCAGCAGAGGTTCCTATCTGGTATATAATGCCCAGGGACAAGTACCTAACCCGCATTTGGACGAACGGTTCAGGAACAGGACTGAGGAGACGGATACAACCGTACTCCAGGAGATTTATTATGAGGCAGACAGGAAAGCCTGCCGCGTATCCTGGAGACCGGTCAGACCTCTTCCCAGCGAGGAAATCTGGTTTGAAAATGTCTGGAAAGATTACCGTGAAGATGGTATTATAAGGTAAAAGACGGTTAAAGGAGAATACCAATGGTAGGAATTCGTGATGTTGCAAAATATGCAGGGGTTTCTCCCAGCACAGTATCCAGAGCACTGTCAGGGGTGGCATTTGTAGAGCCAGAGACAAAAGAGAAAGTGATGAAAGCTGTCAGTGATTTGAATTATAAGCCCAATCTGGCGGCCAGGAGCCTGAAAAAAGGAGGCAGCAGGCTGATTGGCCTCATCATACCGGATATCATGAATCCATATTATCCGGAGGTGGTAAAATATATGGAGGCATGCGCTACAAAGGCAGGATATTCCCTGATTCTGTGCGATGCACTGGGAGATGTGAAAAAGGAGAAGGAATATTTTAAAACCCTTAAATATCTGTTTGTAGACGGCATACTGTATATTGCATCCACAGAGGATGTAGAACATGTGAAACCATACATAGGGGAGATTCCCATGGTGATTGTAAACCGTACCTTTGATGTGGATGCCCCCTGTATTAATATTGACAATGCTGATGCAGCCTACCAGGCGGTGAAGTGCCTGACAGACAATGGACACAGAAAGATTGCCCTCTATATTAATGATAAGGAACGTCAATATAACCGGGAACGTCTGTCAGGGGCCCTCAAAGCCCTTGGGGAGTGCGGGATAGAAGACTACGAAAAGTATATTGTCCGTGATGTGGAATCCGAGGACGACGCCTACTATAAAACCCTTGAATTAATGCGCCATAAGGAACGGCCCACAGGCGTATTCATGTTCAATGATTTTATGGCTTACGGCGTGTACAGGGGAATTACCAAAAGCGGGTTAAGGATACCGGATGATATATCCGTGGTTGGGTTTGATGATATTCCTCAGGTGAAATATCTGGATCCCCCTCTGACTACGCTGCGTCATTCCCTGGCAGATACGGCAGGAATCATATTTGAACAGCTGATGGAGCAGATTAAGACGCAGACCTGTGCGCATAAGAGCCAGACTTATTTTAAAGGCAGGCTCATTGAACGGGAGTCTGTGAAGAATCTGATTTCTTAGAGTGTGTCTGAAAGCGATTTTCGGTCACGCTCCAGACAATCTGGAGGAATAAAATGGAAAAAGTAAATATATGGGACATAGAGGGAACCGAATTTCCGGCCGGCAGACGTACCAGGGTAATTCTGGGCCAGAATGGCGCCATGGAGGGCAGCAAATTCTGCCAGGGCTATGTGGTGGTGTATAGAGGCGGCGGAATACCGGAGCACGACCATGAGACTGTTGAGTCCTACACGATTCTTAAAGGGCATGGGGAGATGGAGGTAGACGGCGAGAAGCAGCCGGTAAAGGAAGGCGACTGTATTTTTATCCCAAGTAATCTAAAACATTCTCTGTATAACACAGGGGAAGAGGAACTGCACATGATGTTTGTGTATGCTCCCGGTATTGTGGTGGACCACTGGGCCAAGGAGCAGAGCGGGGAGATAAAATAATACGGGCAAGAATAGTTGAATCCGAGAGTATGAAAGTTTTTCTGTAAATAGCTATCAGGCAATAGGTCTTCTATGGTAAAATCTATTATCATAAGGAGACCTATTATGATGTTGGGGGCAAAAGCCCAACTATAGCACCTTGAAAGGTTCATATATTTTGTAGTATGCACAAGCATAATACACGCATTTGCTGTATAATAGAGATAGCTTACGAAAGAAGGTATTCTCTATGTCATTCAAGGAAAGCACTTACCAACAGCTGTCTCTTACAGACAGTTTTTCCGTTTTAACACCCAGGGAACAAAAAGCATTGGAAAAATCCTGGGCAAAGGTTTTTGCCGATGAAATATTTCCCGCCATTGATGAAAATCGGTTCTCTGTATTGTATAGCGATAAGGCATCAGGACCAAATACACCGTTTGCGGATGGATGTGCAGGAAGAAAAGACTGTTATGGTGGCAGATGGTGCATACAGCGGCTTCGATGTCCTGCAGGGCATAAACCCAGGAGCTGTTCTTTTATGAAACATTAAAAAACTATGCCCGATTCAGGAACGGAGTGGAAACGGTTCCGTCGAATGTCCGCAAAAACTACCATCTGGAGAAGCTGCCCCGCGGCAAACAGCGTGGAAAGTTCTTCTTTGGTGCAAAAATAGCAGCATTGAATTTCAGAAAGCTCTTCAATTACAGAAAGGGCAGGATGCTGTTTTCAAGGATCTTGGGGCTGAATATTACAACCAGTTCAATAAGGAAAAACCGACGATAAAAGCAAGGATAGGAGGCGTCTTATGATACATCCAGACAAGATAGGAATGGAAGCCAAGAAAAGAGAAGATGAGAATTACAAATTCCGTAGTTTCTTGAAGGGACATGCGGATGAAGAGGAACTGGATAAACAATTTCTGAGATTGCATAAAGAATTGTTTGCTGATTATGATTGTAATAAGTGTAGGAATTGTTGTAAAATGTATAAGGGTAGTATTCCGGAAGAGGATGTTGAAAAAGATGCGGAATATTTGGATATTACAGTTGAGCAATTCATAGATTTCTTTTTGGAAAAAGAAGCGTGCGGTATTGGATATCATACAAAGCATATGCCCTGTGATTTTTTACAGGAAGATGGCAACTGTAAATTAGGGGATTGCAAACCGGATAGCTGCAAGAAGTATCCATATACAGACCAGCCGGAACGGTTATGTAGCTTGCTTGGCATGTTGGACACTGTCGCCATATGCCCGGTAGCTTTTGAGATATTTGAAAGACTGAAACAGGAGTACGGATTCAGAAGGAGATAGACACATGAGAAAAGAAGCGTTGTTGGAACAATGGAAACAGTTGTATGAAGTAGCAACCCGTATAAAAGAATTGAAACCATGGGAAAAGCTTTGGGATATGGATTTGATTGCTGTCAGAAGTGGCGCTAAGGAGGACACTGTATTTTATAGTATACTTGGTCGGGGCGGAGACTGTTATGGTATAGCTGTTTATGAGGGCTATGAAGGTCTTAACAGTTTTCTGATGCTTCCAATGCAGCAGAGTATGAATCTGAAACCGGAATATGTCATGTTTAATCAGAAAAATCTTACATGCTATTGGGGAAATCGCGAGGAACTAACCGGTAAGCAGAGAAAGCTTATCAAAGACTTAGGCTACTCATACCGCGGTAAAAATCAGTGGCTTTACTTTCTGTCTTTTGAGCCTGGATATTATCCATATAATATGGATGAATCTGAGGTGCTTCGGATGAGCACTTATCTTCAGGATTTAGAATTGGCATTGCGTTATTATAACGAGACCGATATTAAAGTTGATTTTGAACATGGGAATATGTTTCTATTTTCATTTGGAAAGGACAAAAAGACATGGAATTTTGGTGAGGCACCTTTACCATTTACATCATTTCAATTTGGCAATTTGCTTATCACAGATGAGGAATTGCTTTCAGACCTTGCGAAAGCTCCTAAATGTGATGCCGTTTTAGAGGCGGATGTATCAGTACTGGGTGTATCTGTTGCGGATAAGAAATATGAACGTCCCGGGAATCCGGCATTGTCATTGATGGGAGATGCAAATACAGGAACAATCATCAAATTTGAAATGTTAAAACCGGATGATGATCCGATTGTAATGTTAGCAGAAATCCTGATAGGTTTTATATTCCAGTTTGGATCACCAAAGGAGATAAGAGTATCGAATATAATTGTGGAAACGGGATTAGAGCAGATATGTGATGTGTGCAAAATTAAGCTCCGCAGAGTAAAAAGATTGCGGGGGTTGGATGAATTTATGTTAGGAATGCAACGATTCGGACTGCGGCAATAGAAGGGAGGCCCTGCCATGATCGTCAGTGCCAGCAGAAGGACAGATATCCCCGCGTTTTATTCAGACTGGTTTTTCAGACGGCTGGAGGAAGGGTACCTGTATGTAAAGAATCCCATGAATCCCAGGCAGGTCAGCAAGATTCTTCTGAGTCAGGATACAGTTGACTGCTTTGTGTTCTGGACAAAGGACCCGGGCCCTATGATGGAGAGGCTTTCTGTTTTGGACCGGCTGGGGTATCCCTATTATTTCCAGTTCACCCTGACACCCTATGGGACGGATGTGGAACCGGGACTTCCCCATAAGAATGAGCTGGTGAGGACCTTTCGTGAGCTGTCCTGCAGGCTGGGGCCTGAGCGGGTCATATGGAGATATGATCCGGTGCTTCTCAGTCCGTCCTATACCAGGGAATACCATTTCCAATGGTTTTCCCGGCTGTGCGGCAGCCTGGAAGGGTACACCCATACCTGTGTTATCAGCTTCCTGGATATATACCGGAAAATAAAAGGGCGGATGGAACAGATTCAGCCCCGTACAATGACAGGGTCCCATTTCTGCAGGTATTGTTATGCGAATTTCAGTCCGGCTCAGGTGGAAGCCAACCGCAGGATGCATGACCCGGAATCGCCGCTACTGTGCGGCCGGCTGACAGGGGAGGAACGGATTACGGTGCGGGAGATGAAGTCAGCCGTCCGCCCTGCTGACGACGGCCAGATGCGCCTTGGGTTTCACGATGCGGAATTGATGCGGCTGACTGGAAAGCCGGGACGGATAATCTGATTACGGATAAGCCGAAGAAAATCATGGTGGACTGAAGCACTGCCGCTGCCTTTAGTATAGATTTTCCATTTAAGACCATACTTTCCATATAGAAGCAGGAACGGAGGAGATGGTATGAGACTGCCAAAACACATCGGAATCATCCCGGATGGAAACCGGAGATGGGCCAAAGGCCAGGGAATGGATAAATCAGAGGGGTATGTACACGGAATCTCACCCGGAATGTCCCTGTACCGCATGTGCCGGGAACTGGGCATTGGCGAAATGTCCTTTTATGGTTTTACGGCAGATAACACAAAACGGCCCTCGGTCCAGAGACAGGCATTTACCAGGGCCTGCGTGGCAGCGGTAGAGGAGCTGGCAAAGGAAGACGCCAGCCTGCTTGTGCTGGGAAATACAAAATCCCCCATGTTTCCCCAAGAGCTTCTTCCCTTTACCGCCAGACATGATTTTGGAAAAGGCGGAATGAAGATTAACTTTCTGGTGAATTACAGCTGGGAGTGGGATTTGGGATATAAGGATGGAGCCATAGGGCCGGGGCTTAAGACGTCTGAGGTTTCCAGAATCGACCTGATTATACGGTGGGGAGGAAGACGGCGTCTTTCTGGTTTTCTGCCTGTGCAGTCCGTGTACTCGGATTTCTATGTGGTGGATGACTACTGGCCGGACTTTAGGAGGGAACATGTGGAAGATGCCCTTAAGTGGTATGCGGCCCAGGATATTACCCTGGGAGGATGATTTTTGACAAATTTCAACGAGTAATCGCCTTTTTTCAACATTTTAACAGAAATAATGCCAGGGGGGTGTAAAATACTAGAGATTAAAATTGCAGTACGGGGACAGGTGCATGATACAGATAGCAATATGTGATGATGACTTTCAGGTGTGCAGCCAGCTGGAGGACTATATCAGGCGATGGAAAGAGGGACGCAGGCTGGAGGTGGAGATATTCAACACCGGTAAGGAGTTTGAGGAAGCACTTAAGGAACGGCATTATGATTTGATCTTTCTGGACATTGTGATGAGGGACAGGAGCGGAATTGAACTGGGCAGGTTCATACGGGAGGAGCTGGGCAATGATGCGAGCATGATTGTCTATATGTCGGCTTACGGGGATGAATATGCGCTGGATTTATTCCAGTTCCAGCCCTTTCATTTTTTAAAGAAGCCAATCAGGCCCGAGGACTTCCAGAATGTATTTTATAAAGCTTGCGAAAAGATAGAGGGTGATGCCGGAATCTTTGAATTCAAATCGAGCCGGACCGTTTACAGAATACCTTTAAAAGACATCCTCTATTTTGAAGGTGATAACCGGCGGGTAAAGATTGTGACTGCCGGCCATACATATCATTGCTATTCCACCTTAGAAAATCTGTTTTCCAAAATCAATATGGAGCAGGCTGGTTTCATGCGGCTGCATAAGTCCTATGCCGTAAATCTCAGATATGTGGCAACCTTCAGCGTACGCATGGTGACTCTGTTTGACGGTTCGGAATTTACGGTCAGCGCGCCCTTTAAGGAGAATGCGCTGAGGCGCTATGAGGGGTATATTTCAAAGACAGGGATGGGACCGGGAGATAAGTCCGGGGAATAAAAAAAGAGAAACAGACGTACAAATACAAGGCAGGCGCCCGAAGGAAATAAAACACCTTCAGACGCCTGCCTTTTATGGACCGTTGGGAACAGGCTTAGGGAGTTTCGTAGATTCCCCTGATGATTCTTACGGTCTTGTCCATTCCAAGCTTGCTGATGTTTAAGAGCATCTGGTGGGACTCAATGCTGCCCCATTTGCGTTTGGTGTAGTTCTCATAATAGTTTTTGCGCCGGCGGTCCGTGGACTTGATGGCGTTGACAGCATCCTTCTCTGAAAAACTGTAGCGATCCATAATCCGGCGCACCCGGTCTTCCATATCGGCATAGATAAATACGTCAATCAGGTCAGGATAGCTGCGAAGCACGTAATCGCCGCAGCGGCCCACGATGATGCAGGGACCCTTTTGGGCCAGGGCTTCTATAATAATGGTCTGGGTGACATAAGTGCTGTCATTCAGAGACAATCCATACCCGGTCACGGAATTAGGCTCCTTGGGAATCTGATAGACGGCCAGGAAGGAGGACAGTGCGGACTCGTCTGCCTTTTCAACGCTTACAGGAGAATGTCCCATCCGTTGGGCGGCCATCTCCACCAGATTCCGGTCATAGAGAGGAATCCCCAGCTGCTCTGACAGCCTTTGGGCGGCTTCATGGCCTCCGCTGCCGAACTGGCGGGCTATAGTGATAATCTTATGGCTCATAGTTCCACTCCTTTCCAACCTTAAAAATATAAATGTGCACAAAACATCTCTTATATGTACTATTATAACGCACTATTTGCACAAAAGATATATAAAATTGGAAATTTATATGTTTTTCAGATTTGGCTTTTTTGAATTTGCAGCCAGCTATTCTTCCTGTCCCTTTTCCGGCGCGGTGGTCCGCGACATATCGGCGGCGGCGGCCTCACTGCAAGCTGCCTCGGTTTGTTCCGTTTCCACTGTTTCCTCCATGGATTTCTCCGATGGCTGCCGGTCCCTGCAGACCCCGCAGGCGGGGACTTTGTCCTGGCCGGATTCCCGTTTTTCATGCATCAGTTCCCATATGGTATCGTGCATCCATTTCACCGTATCGCTGAGAATCTTGTTCTCTATATCCAGGTTCATGATTACGTTGTTCATTTCAGCAATAATTTCCCGGCTGTTGTAGCGCCTGTGGGGTTCGGTCAGCCGGGTGATTAGGGACGGATTGGTCTTCAGGATTTCCCTAGAGAGAAATTCGTCACGCTCATCACAGGACATCCGCATGAATTCCGTGTAATGCATCCTGACCATGTACATGGCTTCCTGGGTGCCGCATTTGGGGCACTGAGGATGACGGGATGTCTGATAGTAGGCATAGTGTCCGCATTTGGGGCAATAAAAAACAGCAAGTTCTCTCATAATGTCCTCTCCTGATCAATACTTATTAATATATATAGCGTTTCAAATCGCAAAATATACCACTTTTTTCCGCGATTTTTGTAAATTCGTTAGATTGGACAAAAAAACGGCAGACTAATTGGTTAGTCTGCCGTGGACCGCCGGTGAAACGAACGGATGAAGGGGCGGTCTTATGGTTGCTGTGTGTGTTACTGGGCGGTGTTCTGAGACTGGATGACACCTTCTGTGTTTACAGTCCATACCTTGTCATTCTCGTCCTTGAAATCCTTGTAGCCGCTGCCAAGCTCAGGCATAGCGTTTGATTTGGAGGATGAGGTGGCCTTCTGTACGGCGCCGTTGCTGTTTACAAGATACTGATTGCCATTTAACTCTACAGGCGCAAAGCGCAGGTCCTTGTCAGCTTCCTGACGCAGGCCGTATACATACAGCACATTGTCCTTGATGCCGTGGAAGCCCTGGCCCTTTCTGGAGCCGTCTGTGTGGAAATACCAGTTCTGTGTTTCGCCTAAGTCTTCATCGAAGATGACCTGCTTGCCGGTTTTCATGACGCCCTCTTCATCAAAGTAGAAGTTAGCCACGTTGCCGTCCTCCAGATTTACCACCTTTTTGCCGGTCTGCATTTCACCCTTTGTGTTAAAGGCATATTTTCTGGAGTCAATGGTGAACAGTTCAAGGCCTTTTTCTGCATGGTACGGTTTGCCGTTCTTGAAGTAGAAGCGGTAAAGTTCAGCTTCCTCGCTGAGGCCTTCCACGCCCTCAATGGTTCTCCAGCCGGAAGCGCGCTTTCCGTCCTCATCGTAGTACTGATAGCCGGCAGCGGTCTGCTCAGATACAGGAGCAGCCTCGGAAGGGGTAGCTGTCTGGGCTTCGCCGGACTCTGCTGCTGCCTGGACGGGAAGCTTGTACCAGCCTGTCTGCATGCGGCCGTCCACAAAGGTGTAGTACTGGCCGTCAATCTTCTTGTCAACTTCATTTTCAATACGCTTGCCCGTATTGTCGAAATAGTACCATGATTCAACGTATTCCGGATCGTCGGTTTCATCTGCCATTAGAATCCAGCCGGTCTTTCTGCTTCCGTCCTCGCCAAGATAGTAGTTGTAACCATCTACGGTGATGGAGCCGGTCTGCATGATGCCGTCCTCGTTGAAGTAATACCAGCTTCCGTTGATGGAAGCCCATCTGGAGGTCAGGGCCTTGCCGTCCCTTCCATAATAGTAGTACAGGAATTCAGGAGCATCGTCCTCATCCCAGAAATCTTCATTTTCCACGGAAACCCACTTCATGCTGACGCGTTTTCCGTCTTCTCCTACGTAATACTCATCAATCTGTCTGTTTGCGGCGCGGATTCCGTCTGAATCCAGGTAGTACCAGTCATCGCCATTCTTCTTCCAGGTATCGGTGATTGCCTCGCCGTAAGAATCATAGTAATACCAGTTGCCGTTTTCCTCTGTCCAGCCAACGTTTTTTGCGTAAGCAGTGGAAGCGGTGCCGATGAAGTTAGGGGTTACTGCTGCCATGAACATGGCAGTGGATAATACAGCCAGAACTTTGATCTGTTTTTTCATAATAATGAATCTCTCCTTTTTGATATGTGTGTTTGTCTGTGGCCGAAAATCCGGTGTTGCATTACGTGGTTTATTATAACGGACATGAATGTGTATTGATAGTGATGGTTGCTGGAAGTTATGGAAGGCACTGGAGGGGGGCCCCTACAGCCGTTGCAGAGGTTATTGTAAGAGAAAATATAGTATTATTTTAAGGCGTTTTATGCTATACTCTCCATAGCTGATAGACCGGAAGGGGGACCTTAATTTATGAAAATGAAGATTTCCAATTATATAGCAGGCAAGCTGGTGGAGGAGGGAATCAGCCAGGCTTTCATGGTGACAGGGGGAGGAGCCATGCACCTGGATGACGGCCTGGGACACCAGGAGGGGCTTCACTGTATCTATAACCACCATGAGCAGGCATGCGCCATGGCTGCTGAGGCTTATGCCAGGATTCACAACCGCATTGCGGCGCTCTGCGTCACCACGGGTCCGGGAGGGACCAATGCCATTACCGGAGTGGTGGGGGGATGGCTGGATTCTATTCCCATGCTGGTATTGTCGGGGCAGGTGCGCTATGATACCACGGCCAGGTGGTCCGGCGTGGGCATCCGCGCCATGGGAGACCAGGAGTTTGACATATGTAAAGCCATTGACTGCATGACAAAATATTCGGAGATGGTCATCGATCCCATGCGGATACGCTACTGTCTGGAGAAGGCCCTTTATCTGGCCCGGTCCGGGCGTCCGGGCCCCTGCTGGCTGGATATTCCCCTGAATGTCCAGGGCGCATTTGTGGAGACAGAGGCGCTTCCCGGCTTTGACCCGGCTGACTACGAGGCCGGAGGAAACGGCTGGGCCGGAAAGGACGGGGGACACAGGATACCGGAGGACGAGGCGGGAAAGGGAGAACACCGCCAGGTGCTGCCGGGAAAGGCTGACGCTTCCACTGCCTGTACCATTATAGATAAGATAAGGGCGGCAAAGCGTCCTGTCATTAATGCGGGTAACGGCATCCGCATAGCGGGAGCCCATGATGTATTCATGGATGTGGCTGAAAAGCTGGGCGTTCCTGTGATTACGGGCTGGGACAGCGAGGATATCATGTATGATACCCACCCTCTGTACGTGGGCCGCGCAGGCAATATGGGGGACAGGCCGGGGAATTTTGCCGTTCAGAACAGCGACCTGGTGCTCTCCGTCGGAAGCCGTCTGAGCATCCGGCAGGTGGGGTATAACTTTGAGACATGGGCCAGAGAGGCTTATGTGATTGTCAATGATATAGATGAGGAGGAGCTGAAAAAGCCGTCGGTCCGCAGCGACATGCGGGTCCATGCCGATGCAAAGGATCTTCTGGAACAGATGAACCTGGTTCTGGACCGTATTTTGGCAGAGGAAGAGGGGAGCCTTCCCGAGAGCGTCAGCCGTCCCGGCGGCAGACAGGTATTTGACGGAGGAAAGGGCCTCAGGGATATGACATGGAGCCGGACCTGCGCCATGTGGAAGGAGAAATATCCTGTTATACTGCCCAAGCACTTTGCCCATACGGATGAGGAACCGGCTAATGTGTACGCGTTTATCCATGCTGTCAGCAGCCGCCTGAAAGAGGGACAGGTGACGGTGGTGGGCAATGGTTCCGCCTGTGTGGTAGGCGGACATGCCTATATCATTAAGAAGGGCCAGCGCTTCATCACCAATTCCGCCATTGCCTCCATGGGTTATGACCTGCCGGCAGCCATCGGCGCCTGGACCGCTTCCAGGGATAAGGGCTGCTACTGCCAGGGCGGGGACAGAAGCGGAGACGACCTGATTCTGGTAACCGGAGACGGAAGCATGCAGATGAACCTTCAGGAGCTGCAGACTATTATCCACCACAGAATGGGAATCAAGATATTCGTGATTAACAACGGGGGATACCACTCCATCCGCCAAACCCAGAAGAATTTCTTTGGAGAGCCTCTGATCGGAATTGGCGTGGACAGCGGGGATTTGAGCTTCCCGGCGCTGGATAAGCTGGCGGCGGCCTACGGCTACCCCTATGTGTCGGCCAGACATAACAGTGAACTCGGGGAGGCGGTGGAGAAAACCCTGGCAGCGGAGGGGCCGGTTATCTGTGAGGTATTCGTGTCCATGGACCAGAATTTTGAACCCAAGTCTTCTGCAAAGAGACTGCCCGACGGCACCATGGTGTCGCCGCCCCTGGAGGACCTGTCTCCCTTCCTGCCGGATGAGGAGATGGATGAGAATATGATTATTCCCAGGATAAAGGGATAGATCCTGTCTGTCAATCAGCGGACGGACCTGTCACAGGGTATCCGGGATAAGAAGGAGTATATTTTATGCGTGTAATCGTAACAGGAGCTACCAGTTTTATCGGAAGGGCTGTTACAAAAGAACTGCTGGCAGGCGGCCATCATGTATTTGCCGTGGTAAGGCCGGACTCTCCGGGGCTGCCCCAGCTTGAGATGCTTGCGCCGGAAGCGGAGGGAAAATCAGGCAGAAAAGGGGAATGCCTTACCTTTCTGCCCTTTGCCCTGAAGGATATCAGGAAGCTTGAATCATGTCCTGCATTGGTCCCTTCTTCCGCTTTAAAATCCCATTCTGCCCCCAAAGGGATGGCAGAACTGTGGCTTCACCTGGGCTGGGAGGGGGCCGGGAGCGCCAACCGCCAGGACCCTCATGTCCAGGCTCGGAACATCGGGTATGCCCTGGATTCTCTCCACACGGCGGCCCGTCTGGGATGCGCCAGGTTTCTTTTTTGCGGGTCCCAGGCCGAGTACGGCATTGTGGACGGCATTATGGGGGAGGAGATTTTGTGTCATCCTGTCTCTGAATACGGAAAGGACAAGCTGGAGGTATGCCGCAGGGCAGGGGAAGATGCAAAGGCCCTGGGCATTGATTATATCCATGCCAGGATTTTCAGCGTTTACGGTCCCGGAGACCACCCCTGGTCCCTGGTGTCCACCTGCCTGGATACCTTTCTTAAGGGAGGCAGGATGGAGCTTGGGGCCTGTACCCAGCAGTGGAACTTCCTTCATGTGAGGGATGCGGCCAGGGCCCTGACAGGGCTTCTGCTTGCCAAAGTACCGGCCGGCGTGTATAATGTGGCAGGAGAAGACACCCGCTCCCTTAAGTCGTTCGTTGAACAGATGCACCGGCTCTGCGGGGAAAGGGGTACCTGCGAATATGGAAAACGGCCGCCCAATGCGGAGGGAGTGGTATCCCTGGTGCCGGATATCAGGAAGCTTAAGGAAGCGGCCGGATTCGCCCAGGAGATTTCGTTTGAGGATGGAATCAGGGAAATGATTGGAATATATAAGGAGAATTGTCTATGAAACGATGCATCGCCTGCGGCGCCCCGCTATGGGAGACGCCGCTGCTTACGTTAGATAATATGCCTGCCTCGGCCCAGCACATGCCGGATGCCCAGGGGGTAAAGCAGGACCGGGGACTGACCCTGGATTTATGCCAGTGCATGGGCTGCGGACTGGTCCAGTTTGACTGTGAGCCGGTGGACTACTACCGGGATGTGATTCGGGCCGGAGGTTTTTCCAAAACCATGGTGGAGCTGCGCAGATACCAGTATAAGCATCTCATTGACAGCTATCATCTGGAGGGAAAGAAGTTCATCGAAGTGGGATGCGGCCAGGGAGAATTCTTAAAGGTCCTGTCAGAATTCCCGGTGGAGGTCCACGGCATAGAGCATGATCCCCATCTGGTGGAGCTGGCAAGGGCCCAGGGACTGGATGTGACGGAAGGGTTTACGGAGACAGAGGATACGCGGTTTGCGGGTGGACTGTATGACGTATTCCTGTCCTTTAATTTCCTGGAACACCAGCCGGACCCCGGCACCATGCTCCAGGCCATATACCGCAACCTGGAGGACGATGCCATGGGACTCATTACAGTCCCAAGCTTTGAATATATCATGGACCACAACAGCTATTATGAGCTGATACGGGATCATCTGGCCTACTATACCTTTGAGACCCTTACCCCCCTTTTAGAGCGCAACGGTTTCCTGGTGGAGGAGTGCGAGGTCATTAACCGGGACACCCTTTCCGTTATTGTGAAAAAGCGCCCGCAGATGGATACGGAGAACCTGCTGGAGTGTTATGTTAATCTGAAGCGGGAGATGGAGTCCTATATGAAGTATCTGGATGCCTGGGATAAGAAGGTGGCTGTCTGGGGAGCCAGCCACCAGGGCTTTACCCTTGCAGCCACTACCAAGCTGGGGGAAAGGGCAAGGTATATCATAGATTCCGCTCCCTTTAAGCAGGGTAAGTTTGCTCCCGCCTCCCATCTGCCCATCGTTGGTCCGGACCATTTTCATGAACATCCGGTGGATGCCATCATAATCACGGCGCCCGGTTATACGGATGAGATAGCGGCCAGCATACGCCGGAAGTTCGGCACATCCGTGGAAATCAGGGCCATGCGTTCCAACCATCTGGAGATGGTTTAGGAGGGATGAGAATATGCGCATAGTAATTACCGGAGCAACCGGTTTTATAGGAAGCAATCTGGCCAGGGTGTTTCTGGAGCAGGGGGCCCATGTGTACGCCCTGGTGCGTCCGGGCTCCCTCCATCTGGATGCCCTTCCGGTTCATGAGAGGCTGCATACAGTGGCCTGCGACCTGGCCCATGTGCTGGAATGCGTCCCCCGGGTGGGACAGGCGGACGGCTTTTTCCATATGGCCTGGGGAGGCGTGAACCGGGAGGAGATAGACTCGCCCGAAGTCCAGGCCCGCAATGTGGCCGGCTCCCTGGACTGTGTGGAGGCGGCGGGACGACTGGGCTGCCGGGTGTTCATGGACGCGGGGTCCAGAGTGGAATACGGGGCCGTGGACGGAATCATGGAGGAGGAGGCTCCCTGCCGTCCCATCAATGAATACGGAAAGGCAAAATGGGAGTTTTACCAAAAGGCAGCGCCCCTTTGCGGCCGTCTGGGCCTTCCCTATTACCACCTGAGATTTTTCAGCGTGTACGGCTGCGGGGATCATCCATGGTCCATCATATCCACCCTGGTGCGGGATTTAAGGCAGGATAAGAAGGTCTCCCTGAGCGCGTGCAGGCATATGTGGAATTTTATGTATATTGAGGATGCGGTACAGGCAGTATATGAATTATACAGGCAGGCTGTGATAGAAGGGCAGGATTGGAAAAAGGACGGTTCCGGCGGTCCCGTAAGCGCTATTGTCAACATAGCCAGTCAGGACACCAGGCCCCTTCGATCCTTTGTGGAGGAAATCCATGAAATTGTGGGATTTAAGGGAACTCTGGAGTACGGGACCTTTGCGCAGGCCAAGGAGGGCGCCCTGTCCATCCGGCCTGACATCACCAGACTTAAGAGACTCACAGGCGGCAGGTGGGAGGAACGGTATACCTTCCGCCAGGGCATCGAAGAAACCATAGAGAAAGAAGCATAGAGAGATATGAAGAAAATCAGCGTATTGATTCCCTGTTATAATGAAGCGGAAAACGTAGGCCCTATCAGCAGGGCGGTGACGGAAATCCTGGAAAAAGAGCTGCCACGGTATGACTATGAGCTGGTATTCATTGATAATGATTCCACGGATGGCACCAGGGACATTATCCGGGGCCTGTGCGCGGACAACCCACGCATCAAGGCCATACTCAATGCCCGGAATTTCGGTCAGTTCAATTCCCCCTATTACGGAATGCTCCAGGTCACGGGAGATTGCGTCATCGAGATGGTGGCGGATTTCCAGGACCCTGTGGAAATGATTCCTAAATACATCCACGAGTGGGAGAAGGGATATAAAATCGTCATCGGCATCAAGACAAGCAGCAAGGAAAACCGCCTGATGTACTGGCTCAGAAGCTGCTATTACAAGACCATCAAGAAATTGTCGGATGTGGAGCAGATTGAGCATTTTACCGGTTCCGGTCTCTATGACAGAGAGTTCATCGAGGTTCTGCGCAGCCTGGATGACCCCACGCCTTTCCTCAGGGGGATCGTGGCTGAGCTGGGATACCGCCGCAAGGAGATTCCCTATGAGCAGCCGCGCCGCAGGGCGGGCAAGACCCATAATAACTTCTACCGGCTGTACGATGCCGCCATGCTCAGCGTTACTTCCTATACAAAAGCAGGCCTGCGTCTGGCTACGATTTTCGGCAGCATATGCGCCGTTGTCAGCATGATCATTGCCCTGGTCTACCTGGTAATGAAGCTGATTTGGTGGGATCGTTTCCCGGCAGGCATGGCGCCCATGCTGATTGGAATGCTGTTTTTGGGGTCGGTACAGCTGTTCTTCATCGGTTTTCTGGGAGAGTATATCATGAGCATTAACCAGCGGGTGATGAAGCGCCCCCTGGTCATTGAGGAAGAGCGTATTAATTTTAATGAGGAAGAGAAAAAGGGCGGTAATGAAGCATGAAATATAAGATAGACGTGGTGCGCATCCGGGAGAATTCCATTACCCTTAACGGATGGGCTATAGGTAAATCTCCGGACAGCAGGGCCACCTTCCGGGTGGAGGATGAGAAGCACAAGCCGGTAAAATTCAAGCATGTAAATACTCGCAGGGATGATGTGAGCCAGATATATTTTAAGAAGGTCCTTGACCGGGAATTTGGATTTGACATCCAGTTTCCCTATGAGCGGGGGAAGGATTATTACCTGCTGATCCGCTGCGAGGGACGTCAGGCAAAAATCAAGTACAATGAGGAGCTGATTGCCAAGCGGGCCAGCGTGGCCCACAAGCGCATGGAGAAGCTTAAGGACCTGATGAACATGGAGACAGTCCATGTGGCCATGGAATTTTGGAAGGAGCACGGCCTTAAGGCCCTTGTGGTCAAGTCAAAGCACAAGCTGCAGGGAATTGACAATGATTATGATTACAGCGAGTGGTATGAGCTGACAAAGCCCACAGACGAGGAGCTGGCGGAGCAGAGAAAGCATATATTTGACTTTGAGCCCATGCTGTCCGTTGTGATTCCCGCCTATAAGACCCCGGAGCGCTATCTCAGGGAAATGCTGGACTCTATCATGGAACAGACCTATACAAACTGGGAGATATGCGTTGCGGACGGAAGCCCCAGGGGAGAGGGACCGGAACGTGTGCTTAAGAAGTACGCGGACCGTGACCGGCGTGTGCGCTATGAGATTCTGGACAGCAACCGCGGAATCTCAGGCAATACCAATGCAGCCCTGGATATGGCCAGGGGAGACTTTGTCATCCTGGCTGACCATGACGATACACTTCCTCCCAATGCTTTTTATGAGGTGGTGAAGGCAATCAATGAAAATCCGGACTGCCAGGTCATTTATTCCGATGAAGATAAACTGGACATGGATGGAAAGGCTCTCTTCGACCCTCATTTCAAACCGGATTTTAACCCGGATTTGCTGACCAGCGTCAATTATATATGCCATCTGTTCGTCATAAGGCAGGATTTGTTAAAGCAGGTGGGCGGATTCCGCCAGGAATTTGACGGCGCCCAGGATTATGATTTCATTTTCCGGTGTACGGAGGCCGCTAAGAGAGTATACCACATTCCCAAGGTCCTCTATCACTGGCGCTGCCATCAGAATTCCACGGCCAGCAACCCGGAGAGCAAGATGTATGCCTTTGAGGCTGGTTCCAGAGCCATCATGGCCCACTATGAGCGGATGGGAATTCCGGCGGTGACGGTGGAGAAGGGTGTGGATTACGGCATTTACCATACCACGTTTGAGATACAGGGTGAACCTCTGGTGTCTGTCATTATCCCCAATAAGGACCACAGCCAGGACCTGGATGTGTGCGTGCGGTCCCTGATGGAGAAATCATCGTACCGGAACCTGGAATTCATTATCGTGGAAAACAACAGTTCCCAGAAGGAAACCTTTGCCTACTATGATAAGATGCAGGCGGAGCACAGCAATTTCCGGGTGGTCACCTGGAAGGAGGGCTTCAATTATTCTGCCATCAACAATTATGGAGTTTCCTTTGCAAAGGGTGAATACCTGCTGCTGCTCAACAATGATACGGAGCTGATTGACGGGGACAGTATAAAAGAAATGCTGGGATTCTGCCAGAGGGAGGATGTGGGCATTGCGGGAGCCAGGCTTCTCTATGGGGATGACACCATACAGCATGCCGGAGTGGTCATAGGCTTTGGCGGCATTGCCGGCCATACATTTATCGGCCTTCACAAGGCGGAGAACAGCTATTTCCACAGGGCCATGTGCGCCCAGGACTACAGCGCCGTCACGGCGGCCTGTCTCATGACAAAGAAATCCATCTTTGACCAGGTGGGTGGTTTGAGCCCGGAGCTGGCGGTGGCCTTTAATGATATTGATTACTGCATGAAAGTACGCGCCCTGGGGAAACTGGTAGTGTATGCTCCTTATTCATGCTTTTACCATTACGAATCCAAGTCCAGAGGGCTGGAGGATACGCCTGAAAAGATAGCCCGTTTTAACCGGGAGGTGGCCATCTTCATACGGAAGTGGCCGGATATCATTCAAAATGGCGACCCCTGCTACAACCCCAACCTGACGCTGCGCAAATCAAATTTTGCGCTCAGGGACCTTCTGAAGGAAAAAATAGGTGAGCCTTATGACCTTAAGATTTACCAACAGTTTGCGCCGGAGGACGATACGAAAGCACATGAGTGACCATAGAAATGATTATGAAGCGGGACGCGGTAATGAAACAGGACGCAGGGCAGGCAGGCACAGCAAAGTGACCATCGTCATACCGAATTATAACGGTCTTAAATTTATGGAGCCCTGTTTTAAAGCTCTTAATATGCAGATTTGCCGGGATTTTGACATCCTGGTGGTGGACAACGGTTCCACGGACGGAAGTGTGGAGTGGCTGAAGGAGCAGGGGATTCCGGCCATTTTCCTGCCTGAGAACACAGGGTTTTCGGGCGCGGTGAACGTGGGCATTAAGGCGGCGTCAACTCCCTATGTGATTCTGCTCAACAATGACACGGAGCCGGACTTTCACTATGTGGGAGAAATGATCAAGGCCATTGAGCGCTCCCCAAAGATATTTTCCGTCAGCTGCAAGATGATACAGCTCTGCCGAAAGGAGCTGATGGACGATGCCGGGGATATGTACAGCCTTTTGGGGTGGGCATACCAGAGGGGCGTGGGCCGCCCCTGTGCAAAATATAACAGGGCCTGCCGCGTCTTCTCAGCCTGCGCCGGGGCAGCCATTTACCGCCGTGAGGTGTTTGAAGAGATCGGATACTTTGACGAGATGCATTTTGCGTACCTGGAGGACCTGGACGTGGGTTACAGGGCCAGAATAGCGGGATATGACAACATTTACTGCCCCACGGCCATGGTCTGCCATGTGGGAAGCGGCACCAGCGGTTCCAAGTACAATCCCTTCAAGGTAAAGCTGGCTGCCAGGAATAATATTTATCTGAATTATAAGAATATGCCCCTTTTGCAGCTGGCGGTGAACCTGCTTCCCATTCTCCTGGGAATGGGACTTAAGTATATGTTTTTTAAGAAAAAGGGGTTTGGAAGGGATTATGCGGCTGGTGTGAGGGAAGGCCTGGCAACCGCTAAAAGGTGCCGGAAGGTGCCTTACAGCAGGGAACGGCTTAAAAATTATCTGGCCATTGAGTGGGAATTGATTACAGGGACCTTTATCTATGTTTATGAGTTTGCCGCAAGGCGGATTGCTAAATTATGAACTTTTTCGAAATTAAGAGAAATGTTATAGAATAATGACGGCTTATCATGTATAATAACAACGATATTTACGGTAAGAAGGGATTCCCTGAGAAACCAAGGTGAAATACAATGATAAAAGATAACCAGAAAAGGCTGAACCGCATGCATGTCCTGCTGGATATACTGGTCACTGTGGTGGCCTACGCTCTGGCATGGTTCATTGTCATCAGCGGAAAGGTGCTGCCCTTAGACGAAGGCGTGCTAAAGCCCCAGGTATATTTTATGGCGCTCATTTTTATCGTGCCCATATACCTGATTCTATATGCCAGTTTCCATCTGTATGTGCCCAAACGGATTCAGGGGCGGCGTTCGGAGCTGGCGAATATCTGCAAGGCCAATGTCATCGGCCTTATGCTCTTTACGTTCGTGCTTTTTGGCCTGCGAAGGTTCGTAAGCCATTTGAGCTATTTCTCCACAAAGATGATTCTGGCATTCTTTGCGGCCAATATCATCCTGCTGGAAGCAGAGCGGATTTCAATACGCATTTTCCTGCGCTCCCTGCGGACCAACGGCTATAATCAGAAGCATGTGCTCCTCATTGGCTACAGCCGGGCGGCCGAAGGGTTCATCGACAGGGTCAGCGTCAATCCGGAATGGGGATACCATGTCCAGGGAATCCTGGACGATCACCGGCCCGCCGGCTTTGCCTATAAAAAGGTACAGGTACTGGGACCCACCAATCATCTGGAGGACTTCCTGGCATCCAATACGCTGGACGAAATAGCTATAACCCTGAGCATTAAAGAGTACTCTAATCTGGAACAGATTGTGGCTGCCTGCGAGAAATCAGGCGTGCATACAAAGTTTATACCGGATTATAATAACATAATACCGACGATTCCCTATATGGAAGACCTTCAGGGACTTCCGGTAATCCATATCCGTCATGTGCCCCTTACCGGGGTGTTTAATGCCACCATGAAGCGGATAGTGGACCTTGCCGGCGCTCTGTTTGGTCTGATTGTATTTTCGCCTCTCATGCTGGTCACGGCTCTGCTAATCAAAATCACTTCACCCGGGCCCGTGCTTTTCAGCCAGGAGAGGATAGGGCTGCACAACCGTCCCTTTAAGATGTACAAGTTCCGCTCCATGGAGGTCCAGGACCCAGGCAGGGAACGCAGTCAGTGGACAACGCCCCATGATCCCAGGGTAACGCCTGTGGGACGTTTCATACGCAAGACAAGCATTGACGAGATGCCCCAGTTTTTTAATGTTCTCATAGGCAACATGAGTCTGGTGGGGCCCAGGCCGGAACGGCCGCTGTTTGTGGAAAAATTCAAGGAAGAGATACCGCGGTATATGATTAAGCATCAGGTGCGCCCGGGGCTTACGGGCTGGGCCCAGGTCAACGGCTACCGCGGGGATACATCGATTACCAGGAGGATTGAACATGACCTGTATTACATTGAGAACTGGAGCCTGGGTTTTGACTTTAAGATCATGTTTCTCACTGTTTTCAAGGGATTTATTAATAAAAATGCATATTGATATGCATGACGTTTGCGTTAAGAATGCTCCTGCGCTTTAGGCGTGCCCGGATACAGTCTGCGGGCAGGAGGGGCGGGGCTGCTTATGTGTATTTAGCGCCTGGTTTACGTGATGGAATGAGGATGGACGAATGAATCGTGAGTTTGACAATGGATTTGATGAGGAAGAAGAGAGATTAAGAGGCCGCAGCAGAAAGCGCGATCTGGGCGCGGGTGCCGGGGCTGATTCAGATACAATGCCGGGGGCGCGCGCCGGAAGCAGCAGGCGGGGGATAAATGGAGCCGGCCAGGAGGTACGCGCAGGTTCAGGCGGCGGAGCCAGGCCAAGAACACCGGTTTTTGCTGACAGGGCGCCAGGCAGGGCGGCCCCGGATAGCCGCGGCCAAGGCCCGGCAGCCGGTTCCAGGTCCAGTGCCGGGCCCAGATCCGGTGCCGGTTCCGGCCAGCGTCCCCGCTATGCCGGAGAGGGAGCCGCGGAGCGCGCCCCAGGCATGTCAGGAAAGATCGGAACCCGCGGTGCCTATGCCGGTGAGAAAATGCCGGAACGCCCTGGATATGCGGGCGCAGGCGGCAATAACGGTGCGCGTTCGGGATATACAGGCACGGGCAGCGCGTCCGGAGAAAGGCCGGTATACGCGGCCGGCAAGTCCGGGGACCGTCCCAGATTCACAGGGGATCGGCCTGACGGAAGGCCGGGAATCTCAGGAAGCAGGCCGGGAGAACGGCCCAGGTACACAGGCGAAGGTAAAGGAGCCAGGCCGGCAGCCGGAAATTTGGGCGCTGGCGGCACTGGCGGACGCACATACAGTCGGTCCTATGCAGGGGCGGAAGACCCTGGCGCCGTTAAGGTCAGGGATTCGTCCTTTGGAAGAAACGGGGGCGGAGCAGGCGGCCGCAGGGCGGCCAGGGAAGCGGCGGCAGCGGACCCGGCCGCGGCAGCGGTTAAGCGCCGCCGTAAGATGATAATTGTATTTATCATACTGGAAATCATATTCCTTCTGGGAACAGGGCTCTACAGGTATGCGCAGAACAAGATTAGCCTGATTCAGCCAAGCCAGTTTAAACCGGCCCAGGTGACCAACCCTAATATCCCCCAAGGGAAGGTGGAGGAGATGGAGGGATACTGGACCATTGCCCTTTTTGGCGTGGACAGCCGAAACAATTCGGTTGGAAAAGGCAATAATGCCGATGTTATCATCATATGCAACATTGACCAGGGCAGCGGCGAGATTAAGCTTGTCAGCGTGTTCAGGGATACTTATCTCAGTGTAAGTGATAACGGGCTGTACAATAAGATTAACCAGGCTTATTTCCTGGGAGGTCCTAAACAGGCAGTGGAGGCCCTGAACAGGAATCTGGACCTTCAGATAGATGATTTTGCCACATTTAACTGGAAGGCAGTGGTGGATGCCGTCAATATTCTGGGCGGAGTGGATGTGGAGCTGAGCAAGGCGGAGTTTTACTATATCAATGCCTATATTACCGAGACTGTGGAGGCCACAGGAGTAGGTTCCTATCAGCTGAAACAGGCGGGTCTTAACCACCTGGACGGTGTCCAGGCGGTTGCGTACGCAAGGCTTCGTAAGATGGATACGGACTTTGCCAGGACAGAGCGCCAGCGGGAGATCATTGACCTCTGTTTCCAGAAGCTTAAGAAATCTGATTTTGCGGTGGTGAACAATGTCATGGAGGCAGTGTTTCCCCAGATTCTTTCCAGTGTCACCATTGATGACATTATACCGGCAGCCAAAAATCTGACCAAGTATACCATAGCGGATACCATGGGATTCCCGGCAGCCAGAAGTGACGCCAATATGGGCAAGAAGGGAGCCTGTGTCATTCCGCAGACACTGGAGAGCAATGTAACCCTTCTTCATCAGTTCCTGTTTGGGGATGAAAATTACCAGCCCAGTGACATGGTAAAGAAAATCAGCGCCAAGATATCAGCGGATACGGGCATGTACAATGAGGGCAAGCCAATCGACCATGTGGGAACAGACGGCGGTTATATCCCCAAGCCCACGCAGGCGACCGAGGCCACGGAAGAGACAAAAGAAAATGAGTCTGAGAGCAGCACGTCCGAGACAGATGAGTCTATCATTGACGGCGAAACGGATTTGGAGATTGAGACCGACGAGTTTGGCAATGAAGTGGACCCGCCTGAGGATGATAACGGTATATTCGGAAGGCCGGGAGAAAGCAGCGGCTCCGGTACTGTCCATCCCGGAAGGCCGGGGGAGAGCAGCTCAGGCAGCATGTTCCCGGGAGCCGAGACATCAGAGGGCGACCGGACAACCGGGCCGGGCGCAATCACCTATCCGGGCCAGGATCCCACCAGGGGAACCAGCGCCGCTTATCCCGGAGCCACCAGGGGAACCACGGCTGCGTATCCCGGAAGCCAGGGTACATCCGCGGCCTATCCGGGCAGCACCAAGGGGAGTACGGCAGCTTATCCGGGCGCCTCGTCCGATGAATACGTGCCGGAGGGACCGGGTTCCGTTATCATTGGGCCGGGAAATTAATGTAAGGATTACTCATATAAAAATTGCGAATATAATGCTGTAAAAGTGCCGGCGGGGATTTATCATTTCCTGCCGGCACGTTTTAGCCTTATATAATAAAATGGTCACACATTTATCACAAATCGCTGTTAAACTGTGTACAGAATCGGGAGATTACGTGAGAAAGGGGAATTACAATGTACGACAACGACCAGAACTACGGGTGGAAGTCTTATGATAACCAGAGCTATGACAACAGGCAGTATGGCGGGGACCCATATGGGCGCCGTCCCCAGCCGGAGGATATGCCTCCAAAGAAGAAAAAGGGCGGCATTTTAAAAAGGGCAGCCCTGCTCACGGCAGGAGCCCTTCTTTTTGGTACTGTCTCAGGGGCGGCCATGGTGGGAGTCAATGTGGCCGCGTCCAGATTCACGGGGAACAGCTCTGCAGCGTCGGCCGAACCGGAAAAGAAGGAAGATATACCAAAGGCCCGGACAGAAAGCCGGGACAGCGGCCAGGATAACGGTCAGGGCAGCGCCTCCCAGGGAGACGGCGGATACCAGCAGGGCCAGAGGAATAATGGAAAAGCAGTGGCGGATGTGTCCGACATCGTGGAACAGGCCATGCCCACGGTGGTGGCAATCACCAGTACGGCGGTATACCAGAGCAATAATTACGGGTACGGCTGGTTCTTCAGGGGCGGCCCCCAGACCTATGAGGTGCCCAGCAGCGGTTCAGGAATCATTATAGGCGAGAACGATAAGGAACTTCTCATCGTGACCAACAACCATGTGGTGGAGGATTCCACCTCTCTGAAGGTGGCCTTTATTGACAGTGAGGTGGTAGACGCGGCCATTAAGGGAACGGACGCAGAGACGGACCTGGCAGTTATAGCAGTGCCTCTGGAGCAGATCAAGGACGACACCAAGAGTAAGATTAAGGTGGCCAGGCTGGGCAACTCCGATGAACTGAAGGTGGGACAGGGCGTCATTGCCATCGGCAATGCGCTGGGTTATGGCCAGTCCGTGACCGTGGGGTATGTAAGCGCACTTAACCGGGAGGTCAGGGTATCAAACACCAGCACCAGGGAGCTTCTGCAGACAGATGCGGCTATCAATCCGGGCAACAGCGGAGGCGCCCTTCTCAATATGAGGGGGGAGGTTATCGGTATTAATGCCGCCAAGTATTCCTCCACCGAAGTGGAGGGAATCGGCTATGCTATTCCCATATCCAAGGCAGAGGACATCATGAACCAGCTCATGAACCGCAAGACCATGAATCCGGTGGAGGAGGCCAGGAGAGGTTATCTGGGCATACAGGGAACCAGCGTAGATGAAGAGTCCGCGGCGGCCTTCGGAATGCCAAGAGGCGTATATGTATACAAGATACTGGAGGAAGGAGCCGCGGCCCGGTCAGACCTGAGGGAAAAGGACATCATCACCAAGGTGGACGGCCAGAGTGTCCGGAACATGACGGATTTACAGGAGCTTCTGGCCTGCTACGAGATGGGGGAGCAGATCGATCTGACGGTACAGACCCAGAAGGACGGGGAATACCAGGAAAGGACAGTTACCATTGCACTGAAAGCCATGCCCCAGGAGAATACGGAAACACAGGCCCAATAACTTAAATTTTTCAAAATAATATGAAATGAAAATGCTTCCTCTTGTTTGGGGAAGCATTTTGTTATATACTTTACGTTAAGCGGCGGGACGATGATTCGGCCCGATACGCCCTTTAACAGAGAGGAGAATTTACTTGGACGAGAAAGAGTATAACCAGGATGTGGAGACATCCGGCCATGGTGAAGATAAAGACAAACAAAAGGAAGAGGACCGCTACGAAAAGGTGTGTTACATGTGCCGGCGGCCTGAGAGTAAGGCCGGCCCCATGATATCCATGCCCGGCGGCATGAATCTCTGCCATGACTGTATGCAGAAGGCATTTGATTCCGTGACAAAGGGAGGCATGGATTTTTCAAAACTCCCCAATATGCCCTACATGAACATGAACCTCAATGATCTGAATATGACACCTCCCGCAGTGGAAATTCCCAAAAAGCAGAAAATCAAGAAAAAAGCCAAGGAACAGCCGGTCCTGACCATGAAGGACATACCGGCGCCCCATGTCATCAAGGCAAAGCTGGATGAATATGTTATCGGTCAGGAAAAAGCCAAGAAGGTGATGGCAGTGGCTGTATATAACCATTATAAAAGGGCGTTTCTGGACCATCCCTCTAAAGACGTGGCCGTGGAGGATGCAGGAACAGATAAGAGCATTGTCATTGAAAAGTCCAACATACTGATGATTGGCCCTACGGGAAGCGGCAAGACCTATCTGGTTAGGACCCTGGCCAGACTTCTGGACGTGCCGCTGGCCATTGCCGACGCCACCTCTCTGACAGAGGCGGGGTATATCGGCGACGACATAGAGAGCGTGGTATCCAAGCTTCTTGCTGCTGCGGATAACGATGTGGATCGGGCTCAGAAGGGAATCATATTCATTGATGAGATTGACAAGATTGCCAAGAAGAAACAGACTAATACCAGAGATGTCAGCGGTGAATCCGTACAGCAGGAGCTTCTCAAGCTGCTGGAGGGAAGCACTGTGGAGGTGCCGGTAGGTTCCAACCAGAAGAACGCCATGACGCCCATGGCTACGGTGAATACGGATAATATCCTGTTCATCTGCGGCGGCGCATTCCCTGATCTGGAGGAGATCATTAAGGAACGCCTGATGAAGAAAACCACCATGGGCTTTGGTTCCATTTTGAAGGATACATATGATAAGGATCCCGATATTCTGGGCCAGGTGACCAATGAGGATCTGCGGACCTTTGGGATGATTCCCGAGTTCCTGGGGAGGCTTCCCGTGACAGTGACCCTTCAGGGGCTGACGGAGGACATGATGGTCCGCATCCTGAAGGAGCCGAAGAACGCCATCACCAAGCAGTATGAACGGCTGCTGGAGATGGATGAGGTACGGCTGATTTTTGAGGATGAGGCTCTTAAATGGATTGCCGGTGAAGCCATCAAGAGAGGGACCGGGGCCAGGGCTCTGAGGGCCATTCTGGAGGAATTCATGCTGGATATTATGTATGAGATTCCCAAAGACCCCAATATCGGATCTGTGGTTGTCACCCGTCCCTATCTGGAAAAGAGCGGCGGACCATTGATACAGATGCGTGGTTGATTCATACCTTTGTGCGGATTATTCATACCCTGCTGAACGTTGGATTATTCCCTGATACGCCGGAAGGTTTCATATAAATCCAGTGCTCCGTAGCCCCACTCTTCGTTGGGGTAGCGGAGTGCTGGATTTCTTTTTGCACCGCGGATTAAATAAGATTTAACGGATGCCTGGCTCATGGTAATCTGATTGCCTTCCACGATTCCCCAGCCAAAGAGGCTGGCCACAGCGCCGGCCACGTGGGCGGCAGCCACCGAGGTGCCGCTGCGGGTGGTCATGGGGATGGAGCCGTTGATTCTGCGCCCCACAGCAGGCCCCATCACATTGACGCCCGGAGCTGCCAGCTCCGGTTTTACAATACCGGAAGGGGTGAACCCGCGGCTGGAGTGGATGTAGATACTGTTGTTCAGATGGTTGTAGGCCCCCACTGTAATGGGCGCGCCCGTATTGCCGGGCATGGTAATGGTAGTATCGGGAGTGGGACGCAGAAATACGGTTTCATCCGATATCAGTCCCTCGGAGGGCAGCCATATGTTAAACTCACCTGTAAAATACTGGGTATTATAAACCCGCACCCTCCATATCCCGGTCACAGGATTTTCAAAACGCATGAATATCAGCTGTTTTCCGGCGCCGGATTCAATAAGCTGGTAATTGACCGTAATGACCGTTGGTTCCAGAAGAAAAGGGATAGAGGTCTCGTTCCTGGCTATAATAGGGATACGGGAGATTATCTCGCCGCTGGGTGAGATGAAGCCCACAGAATAGGTATCGGCAGTGGAAGCCCAGAGCTCCAGTGTAAAGCCGCGGCCGGATTCTTCCGGTCCCACCCGGATTTCCACATCATCCCACTCCTGTCCGGCCGGAATCGTGCCGAAATAGTGATGGGCCCGGCCTGTCTCATTGCCTGCCGCAATGACCGCTGCACGGCCCAGGAAACGGCTGGCATCCTGCACAACGCTGCTTAGTGGTGAGGTGCCCTCATGACTTCCCAGGTTGGAGCCCAAGGCGATGAGGATGATTAGGGGGCGGCCCAGGCGGAATGCGGTCACCCGCAGGTATTTTATTCCCATCATGATGTCATTTTCCTGATAGGCATCAGCACCTTCGCTGACAAGGTAGAATTCCCGCAGGTAGCGTTTTGCCTGCTTCAGTTTGACCACTATGAGCTCGCACTCCGGAGCCGCGCCCGTGAAATCCTGTTCCGGCAGGGAGCCGCCGGCGGCAATACCGGCCAGGAAGGTGCCGTGGCCATTGGTATCCGTGGAGGGCACCAGGTCAAGGGGGCTTTCGGAGGCAAGGGCCGCATTGATTTGCTCCCTGGTAAATTCAGTGCCATAGGATGCACCGCTGAGTTCATAATAGGCGGGCACGCCGGGAGGGATAATATCCGCTCCCGCGGGGATGCTCTGGTCCCACAGGCCCGCGATTCTGGTGGAGCCGTCCGGATGGCGGAATAAGGGGTTGGTGTAGTCAATGCCGGTATCCACGATACCGATGAGGGTCCCGCGCCCCATGTTTCCCAGGGCGGGCGCGGCAAAGGTGGTAAGTATGCCGGAGGCATCCATGCTGGAGCTGTCCAGGAGGGAAAAAAGTCCGGGTACAGTATAGTAGCTGTATCGGGCCAGGGAAATGGGGGTTACGGTATCCAGAGGGGTGTAGATGATATTGTATTCATCGTTCACATAATCCATACAGGGAATATCGGCCGGATTGCCGATAATCTGCTGCTGGCTTCCAATTCTGTATATGAAATCGGCAATATTCTCGTCGGCGGAATTAAATGGGCAGTCTGCCATGGCACACCTCGGGCAGGATATTTGTTATAGTATATGCTTAAATTCAGAAACCTTTCACTGGACGGAGGTGTGAAACCATAGTAAAATGAAATAAATGGGTGGAAAGGAAGGCGAATCTATGATTTATGGCTGGATAATAGGCGGGCTGGCCGCCCTGGACCTGGGGGTCAAGAGTGTGGTTGAGGGCCAGGAGGACGAAACGTTCCCAAGGGAGCTGCCGTCTGCCAAAGGATTAATAAAGCTTCATAAGAACCATAACAGCGGTTTTCCCTTTGGATTCATGAAGGAAAGGCCGGAATTGGTAAAGGGGATTCCGCTTATGGTGATTTCCGCTATGGCAGGGGCTCTGGCGGCCATGATGCAGGATAAGGGCAAGACCGGGGAGAAGCTGGGCCTGTCCCTTGTGATGGGAGGCGCCCTCAGCAACCTGTACGACCGCGTGATGCGCGGATATGTGGTGGATTATTTCACCATTGAATGGAAATCCCTTAAGAAAGTAGTGTTTAATCTGGGAGATATGTTCGTGTTTTTGGGAAGCGCTGTCTTTGTGTTGGCACAGGCTGTGAAGAGCCTGGAAGAGGCGGGTGTGAAGAAAAAAAAGAAATAAGAAAATAAGGCCCTGGGGAGGGCCGTGTGATGGAAGAAAAGAGAGAATGACCGGATTCCATGGCCATGAAGGGAAGCAGGCATTCTCTCTTATGATCATTAACTGAGCATCCCCCCTATGGTTCCTCCCAGCGCGCATATGCCCATGACAGTGACGGAGCGTTCCATATCAATGGCCGACCCCATATTCATGGCCCAGGACACTGCAAAAAGTACCAGGAAGTACAGAAGACCTGACAGAAGCCCCCAGAAGAACCGGCGCTGCCGGATGCGTTTGCCTGCCAGAAAACCGCCGGATAAGCAGGTCAGCAGATACACGGCATACACCATCAGGTTCACCTGTCCCTCTTTCAGGCGCAGTTTATAGAGGGCAAGTGCCAGGGCAGCCAGAAGGATTCCTGACAGCACATAGGAGATGAGCAGGGAGCGGAGCATGGGCTTCACAATACCATTTTCCATATATTGTTCTCCTTTTGAAAGAATCTATGTTGCAGTATATTCCCGGAGGAGCCTTTAATATGACAAACCTTTGAAAATACCGTTGCAAGGGACTTTAACCTGTGTTATAATTTCAAGGAATTATATGTTCAAACAATTAATAATATTAAATGAATAGGAGGTGCCGTAGTATGAAGCACGTTAAGACATTGAATACCAATACCTTAAAGGACACAATGAAGAAGGGCGGATGCGGCGAGTGCCAGACTTCCTGCCAGTCAGCCTGCAAGACATCCTGTACAGTAGGAAACCAGAGCTGCGAGAACGCTAACCGCTAATCGCCGGTCAGAAGAGATACATACAGGAAATTGGTTGTAAGCCCCTATGGTCGATGGGATTATAGGGGCTTTACCATGCACAGGATTTGGGGCCCCTGGTCCTTAGAAAGAGAGAGTAGATTCGTGATTCATCAGTATATAAATAATGGTTATCATATTGTCCTGGATGTCAACAGCGGATCCGTCCATGTGGTGGACCCGGTTGTCTACGATGCCGTGCAGCTGGTTTCACAGCGGCTTCCGGAGATGGAGGCGCCGGCTGCCCTGCCTTCAAAAGTGAAGGAGGAGGTAAGGGTCTGTCTGAAGGACAGATACAGCCAGGAAGATATAGAGGAGGCTCTGGAGGAAATCGGACAGCTGATTGATGCGGAGCAGCTTCTTACCAAGGATATTTACAGGGATTTTGTGGCAGACTTTAAAAAGAGGAAGACGGTTGTGAAGGCGCTGTGCCTGCACATTGCCCATGACTGCAATCTGGCCTGCCGTTACTGCTTTGCAGAGGAAGGCGAGTACCATGGCCGCCGCGCCCTCATGAGCTACGAGGTGGGAAAGAAGGCGCTGGACTTCCTCATTGCCAATTCCGGAAACCGGGAACACCTGGAGGTGGATTTCTTTGGCGGTGAGCCCCTGATGAACTGGGATGTGGTAAAGCGGCTGGTGAAATACGGCCGTTCCCAGGAGGAAGCCCGCCACAAGAAATTCCGTTTCACCCTGACCACCAACGGAGTTCTGTTAAATGACGAGGTGATGGAATTCTGCAACCGCGAGATGAGCAATGTGGTGCTGAGCCTGGACGGACGAAAGGATGTCAACGATAAGATGCGCCCCTTCCGTAACGGCAGCGGCAGCTATGACCTGATTGTCCCCAAGTTCCGGAAGTTTGCGGACAGCAGGAAGCAGAGGAACTATTATGTCCGCGGTACATTTACCAGGAACAATCTGGACTTTGCGGACGACGTGCTTCACTATGCGGACCTGGGATTTGAGCAGATGTCCATGGAGCCGGTGGTGGCTGACCCGTCAGAGGATTACGCCATCAGGGAGGAGGACATTCCGGTCATCTTAAAAGAATATGACCGCCTGGCATTAGAGTATATCAAGCGGAAAAAGGAGGGAAGAGGATTCAACTTCTTCCATTTTATGCTGGACTTAAAGGCAGGACCATGTGTGGCCAAGCGCATGGCAGGCTGCGGTTCCGGCACCGAGTATCTGGCAGTGACCCCGTGGGGTGACCTCTATCCCTGCCATCAGTTTGTGGGCAATGAGAAATTCCTTCTGGGCAATGTGGACACAGGCGTTGTGAATACGGACATCAGGGACGAGTTCAAGACCTGCAATGTATACGCCAAGCCTAAGTGTAAGGACTGCTTTGCCAGGTTCTACTGCAGCGGCGGCTGTGCTGCCAATGCGTATAATTTCAGCGGTTCCATCAACGGGGCGTATGACATTGGCTGTGAGATGCAGAAGAAGCGGATTGAGTGCGCCATCATGATTAAAGCTGCCCTGGCAGACGATGAGGAGTAATTGAGGCTATTATATGAAATATCAAGTCATAACAAAGGACGGGCGGGCCAAGCGCGCCCGCATGGAAACAGTACACGGCACAGTGGAGACGCCTGTGTTCATGAATGTGGGAACGGTGGGCGCCATCAAGGGAGCTGTTTCAACGGATGACCTCCGGGAAATCGGCACCCAGGTGGAGCTGTCCAATACCTACCATCTCCATGTGCGCACCGGCGACAAGCTCATAAAGGAATTTGGCGGGCTTCACAGGTTCATGAACTGGGACCGCCCCATCCTTACGGATTCCGGCGGGTTCCAGGTGTTTTCCCTGGCAGGCCTGCGCAAGATTAAGGAAGAAGGGGTTTACTTTAACTCCCATATCGACGGCCACAAGATATTCATGGGGCCTGAGGAGAGCATGCAGATTCAGTCCAATCTGGGTTCCACCATTGCCATGGCGTTTGACGAATGCCCTCCCAGCCATGCAAGCGACGACTACATCCGGCATTCAGTGGAGCGCACCACCCGCTGGCTGGCGCGCTGCAAAACCGAGATGGAGCGCCTTAACTCCCTGCCGGACACGGTGAACCGGGAGCAGCTGCTGTTCGGCATCAACCAGGGCGGCGTGGTGGAGGAGATACGTATGGAACATGCAAGGACCATACGGGAAATGGACTTAGACGGCTATGCGGTGGGCGGACTGGCAGTGGGAGAGAGCCACGAGGAGATGTACCATATCCTGGACGTGACAGTGCCCTGTCTGCCGGAGGACAAGCCGGTCTATCTGATGGGTGTGGGCACCCCGGCTAATATCCTGGAAGCAGTGGACCGGGGCGTGGACTTCTTTGACTGTGTATATCCATCCAGGAACGGACGTCACGGTCACGTGTACACCAACCAGGGAAAGCTGAATCTGTTTAACCAGAAATACGAGCTGGATTCCCGCCCCATAGAAGAGGGATGCGGCTGTCCTGCCTGCCGTTCATACAGCAGGGCCTATATCCGTCATCTGCTGAAGGCAAAAGAAATGCTTGGAATGAGATTATGTACCTTGCATAATTTGTATTTTTATAATACAATGATGAAAGAGATTCGCGACGCCATCGAGGAACACCGCTATGCTGAGTATAAAGCGGCCAAGCTTGCCGGTATGGAAGGTTCCAGCCGTGCCACCGGTACGGCGTCTGATGAATAAGAAACTACTGCGGCGAGGCGGCGGTAGGTGTGAAGGAGGAAGATGGAATGACAAGTGGTCCGATGTTCTGGATTCTCTATATTGTTCTTCTGGGAGGTATGTTATATTTCATGGCAATCCGTCCTCAGAAGAAGGAGAAGCAAAGACAAAAGGAATTGCTGGAAAGCGTTGCAGTTGGTGATACCATTCTCACCAGCAGCGGATTCTATGGCGTTATCATTGACATGACAGATGATACAGTCATTGTGGAATTCGGTAACAATAAAAACTGCCGTATTCCTATGCAGAAGGCTGCCATTATCCAGGTTGAAAAACCGGAAGCCTAAGAGACATGAAACCCGGGGCCTTGTCCCGGGTTTTTGAATATGGTAGAATGTTTCCTTCAGAGGTTCCAAAGCCATAATATATATAAAAGAGAGCAGGAGGATAGGATGATTAAGAACATTGTTTTTGATATGGGAAATGTCCTGGTGGACTACACGGCGGACGGAGTATGCAGGCATTTCATAGAGGACCCGGAAGCACGTAAAAGGGTCAGCACTTCCGTATTCGTATCGCCTGAGTGGATTCTGCTGGACATGGGAGTTATGCCGGAGGATATGGCCTTAAAAAAGATGCAGGCCCGTCTGGACACAGAGGAGGAGCGCAGTCTGGCAGCCCTGTGTTTTAACCGCTGGCATGAGTTCAACATGTATAAGAAGGAAGGAATGGAGGATGTGGTCAGGTGGCTTAAGTCCATGGGATATGGCATCTATCTGTGTTCCAATGCATCCGTCCGCCTTTTGAGCTGTTATAAGGACGTGCTGCCCGCGGTGGATTGTTTTGACGGTATCCTGTTCTCGGCCGATGTCCTGTGCCTGAAGCCCCAGAAGGAGATATACGGCCATCTGTTTGAGCGGTTCCATCTGAAGCCTGAAGAATGCTTTTTTGTGGATGACCTGGAGCTTAACATAGAAGGCGCCCGCCGCTGCGGAATGGACGGATATTGCTTTGATGATGGAAATGTGGAGAAATTAAGGGAAGTCCTGGCAGGACTGAACCGGAGATAAGAGCCGGAAACAGGAGACGGTGGTAAAGAAAGTCAAAGTTTATGCATCACATAGAAAAAGCTCCGTACCAGATGGTACGGAGCAATTTTCTTTAGGATTTTCGGATTTTCAAAAAGGGTTGAAGGATAGTTGTTAAACATTCGTGCATTTCTTATGTACTTAGTATAGCATGCAATCCTCCGGAATGTTTGAATGTTCTTTGAATAGATTATTAAGAAAATCTTAAAATTAATAATTCCCACCTCCCGGACAAAGCCATGGGAACAAATAAGGCAGCAGGGGAAAAAACAGAAGACTGGAAAAAACAGGCTTCTGGGGATGAAAGAAAAATGAAATGGAATCGTAAACTGAAAATGGGTATAAAAAATGGAAGTAATGGGGCTCGAACCCATAGTAAAACCTTTATTTTACAGGGGATTGCGGGCCGCGTGTGATACTTCGTGTGATACATTCTATTTTGAGAGACCGGACACCTTGATAAAGTGCCTGTTGATTTTCTTTGTCTGGCGAACTGTTTCCAAGTCAATGACATCCCTATAAACCGTTTTCATGACATTATCAGTGGCCCATCCGCCGCGTTGGAGAATATATTGGTCAGGGACCCCGATAGCGTGCATGATACTGGCAGCATAATGGCGCAGATCGTGAAATCTGAATTTTGGCAATCCTGTTGATTTGATGGCTCGTTCAAACCGGTGGGTTATCTGGTCTGGAGTAGCCTTCACAATGCGGCCTTCTATACCCCTCATCCTCTCTATCACAAAACCCGGAAATTCTACCTGACGGTAGCTGCCGAAGGTCTTGGGCGGTTTGATATGCCACATCTTGTCAGGCCCCATAACCATACTCTTGTTTACATCAATCACGTTTCCATGTATGTCGTTACTATCCAATGCGCATATTTCTCCTCTGCGCAATGGACCAAAAGCAGCTAGGAAAATGGCTATCTCAAGTTCCTTCCCCTCAACATGTTGTAGCAGGGTCTTTATGTCCTGGTCCGATGGCGTGTACAACGTAGGCCGTTTCTTGGCAGGCAGGGTGGTCTTAATATGAAAATCAGGATGGAACATCTCTAATGTGCCTGATACAAGCCCGTGTGCATTTCTTACGCTCTTGGGGCCTACCTTAGAAGAGATATCACTTATCCATACTTGAAGGGCTGTATTGGTTAGATTATTCAGTTTAATGCGTCCCAATTCATACGGCTTGATGTAATTACGCTGTACAGCCTCATAGCCCCTTATAGTACTGGGAGACAGCACCCCTCTCTTGGCATCTATATAGCGCGTGACGGCTTCATACAGGGTGATGTTCTCCGCAGTCATGCCTGCTTTGCCTGCGGCCCATTGGGCGGCCAGAAACTTGGCCTCCTTCTTCGTAGGGGCTGTGAAAGATTTGTAATGCTTCTTGCCGTCAACGTCTGTATAGTCATATACCTGGATGCGGATATTGCCTGACGGTAATTTGTTTTTAGTTTTTTTCTGCTGTCCCATATATCATTCCTCCTTAAAATTGGGTAAAATTAATACGCCCCTTGCCAGGACGCTCCAGGAATGATATAATCCAAGTGTCTATGTTTGGATTATCTTCCGGGGGTAGCCTGGTAAGAGAAAATCTATGTGAAAAGCTTCTGTGTTCCCGCACAGGGGCTTTTTGCTTACTATTTATTTAAAAGAAATAGTTATAGGTGTGGTGTCTTCAATGGTATCCCATCCATCGGTATAAAAAATATGAAATGACGTTTCAATGTTCTTAAATTCCGTAATTTTGTTTTCCTCAAGTTGACTGCTTAAAAAACTCATTGCGCTAATCCGCTTTTTCCCGGAGGCTACTTCGGCGGACATGGAAGAATCAATCATGAAACCATTTACAGAAGTATCTCTAACTTGAACTGTAATGCCCTTGTCTGAATTATTTTCAATATATGTTATGAATTGCGGCCCAAAGATTGAATCATCAGTCAAAAGACCTTTTGATATAATTTTAATGCCATTATTGTTATAAAGAACCTCTCCGCTGTCATCGTATACTTGCTGGTATCCATCGCCGACACTAGTAGTCAACTTTATCGGTTCAGTGTCTACATAGGACTCCCAGGAATCACTTTCAAATATATGTAAGGAGAACTCAATATCCGCAATAGTATCTATCCCACATTTTTCTAAATCACTATTGGATATGACCATACCATCATTTGCTTTTTTACCTGCAGCAACATCACATGACATCTGCAAATCTATCATATATCCATTAACAGAACTATTCCGAGGTTGGATAGTGAGATTCTTATCGCTATTATTTTCGACAAGTAGCGTTATTTCAGGCCCCCAAAAACCATCCATCTTAAGTCCGGTCGCAGTGACAATGATATTATCTTGGTTATAGATTTCTTTTTCTTCCAGCGTGACTTCATCAGATGGTGCTTCTGCATTAGTTTCTTCCGCTGGAGTATCATCAGCACTCGTTTCCTTCGTATCATTCTTCGCTTCTGATTTGGTGTCTTCGCTTTTTTGTGACACGGAGACCGGTTGGGTTGGCGCCTCAGATGTGCCGGAACTGCAGGCTGATAATATAATGCTAGTGGTTAGTAAGGTTGCCAGAAAAAGTTTTTTCATTTGTAAATCCTCCTCAATATGATCCTAATTAGCCGGCTTGTTCTCTTTTTTCATTTTTGCAAATCCGACATAAGATAAAATCATCTGCATGATTACAAACATAAAATATACCGGGAATAATACTAAAGCAACAGTATACAGTATAGCACCCGTTAATGCGAAGCCTCGCTTTCTCATGAATAACCCCAGGGCATTAAAGATTACAGCGAGTGCTGTGAATACAAGATGGGGCATCACTATTGCAGTAGCTAAACCGGAACCAATCTGTTCAGCAGTAGACGCTCCGCTCCCAGCAGCGCCTGACCAGTATGTGGCCGAATATATCAGGTATAGTGCACCTAATATAAATGAGATAAGTAGACATTTGCTTAATTTCTGTTTCATACACATTCCTCCTAAGTTAACGGCTAAGCCGAATTTTATTAAAAAGCCATGGGCTATTTAATCATAAATCATTCCCATTATGAATTTAATAACTGTTTTTTCTTGGTTTCAAACTCTTCTTCGGATATGGCTCCCATATCCAATAATTCTTTTAGGGCTTTAATGCCCTTGAGGGCATCTGTGGTATTTTTAGATACTTCGGCAACTGATTGTTCTTTTTTAATTTGAAAACACCTTATTTGAGCATCTATTTCAGTAGTGCAGGCTATGGAAATAGGGAATATTATTCCATCATCAATGCGCCGAAGTTTCAAAACCGCGGTTCCGGCTTGCTCAAAATGCTGTGTCATTTGTCTGGAGTTAGATGACATATTTCCCTGTGTAGTAGATTTACCTTTACTTCCGGCGCCGATTGCTGCCCCTACTGCTGTTCCGATTCCAGGCATCAATAAAGTACCTACGACAGCCCCCGCTGTCATTTTTCCGGCCTTTCCTTTTTTGACTGTCTGACTGCTACTGATTCCGGTGGTTTGTGTATTCGTCATGGAGCCATAAAGAGGTCCGTCCCAAGAATAATCTAGCAATTCATAAAGTCTATTTTCATCAACTCCAAAATAAATCAGGCCGTCTTCCTGGCGTTGTCGGATGGTGCAGGCTCCATTCATGCCAGCAGGCCCATTTTTAATAGTGATGAACGCGCTGACCTGGCTTTGTCTTCTAGTAGCCAGCTGTCTTTCTGAATCCTTCTTTGCTAATTCATTTTTTACCAAACCCGTTGCACCATCGGCGGCGCTTTTCATCAAATCTTTAAATCCCATAACGAACCCTCCTCAATGTATAATATTACAATGACTGTGCTATCAAAGAACCCAGAATTATTCTCGTTGGTGACAGCAAATCATTAAATGGATATGGTTCCTGGCTGGCCTTAGCATCGCATATAGGACAGATACAGTCACCAGGTCGGTTATAAAAAGTCCGTCCACAGTAGAAACATTCGGTCTCAGCACAAATAAACCTTTTAGACTTGGTTTTATAAAAGTAGCTATACATCGCCCAATCAACTGGATACATTTTGTGTGTGGCTCTGCTATACCATCTACGGTAAGCGGCAAAGGCATTATGAGCAGCTTCGTCCGACAATCCGAAATGTCTATGCACATCCCAAGCACTTTCGCAATGGCAGTAATGGATTACCATACTGGGAGCTAATACGTAGCTTGCAAAACAATTGGCTTCTTTCTCATAATAGTCCGCTTTGTAAGGATGCTCAAGCACTATATGACCCAGCTCATGGGCCAGTGAGAAGATAATTCTATCTGATGGTTTATCTTCATTGTAAGCAACTGTCCGGCTAAATGGCTCAGTATATGCCTCGTCAGAACAGGAGGCACATAGTTCATATACTTCTGGATTCTTTTCTTTCAATTCGCTGTATGTATAGACATGATATCCATACTTTCTAATAGCTGAAATACAGTCAAATGGAAATTTCTTAAATTCACAAAAGGTATATGTTTCTAGTACTTTTTTCAGTATAAAATCGTGATTCAATCAAATCAGTCCTCATTATTTATTTCGGACAGTAGTTTGATTAGACGCATTTTCTGTTCAACAGACATCTGCTTACCATTTCTGGCCACAAGGCGTTCCACATCCGCATAAGTGGGTTCTGGAACCACCTTCTTTTCTCTATCGTCGAAGTCATCAAGCGACAACCCAAGAACATGAGCGATAGACTTAAGCGTTTCAAGTTTTGGGTCTTTTGTGGCACCGCTTAATATCTTATTCAACGTTCCCAGAGGGACTCCAGATTTTTCAGATAATTCCTCCGTGGTTAATCCTAACTTTTTTTTGTATTCTGCAATTTTCTCCAGTCCCATCCTTAATCCCTCCTACGGTAATATTTTACCGCCAAACGGTTTTTAAGTCAAGCGAAATTTACCGTTAACGGAAAGAAAATGTAAAAAATGGGTTGACTTTTACCGTTAAAGGATATATACTTTCAATAAATAACCGTTAACGGATAGAAAGGAGGATAACATGTACTACCGTTTGAAGTTTGAAATTAGCAAAAGGGGATTTACAATAGAAAAATTTTCACTTTTGCTTAATATTTCGGAAAAATCATTGCGGAATAAAATTAAGGGGTCAACAGAGTTTTCCTGGTCGGAAGTACTAAGGATTCGGGATTTGATTGACCCCACAATGTCCTTGGAGGAGTTATTTAAAAAAGAGGACAAAATTGCCTAAGCAAACACATGTTCGATAAAACAACTATACCACTATTACGTATGTGTGTCAACTGGGAAAAGGAGGCGAGACGGAATGAAAAAGAGTGCTTACCAGCAAATGGGGGATGAGGTGAAAATCCTAATCAACGAGGCAAAGGTGCGGAACAATCTGAACGATGAGGGATTGGCTAAAAAGATAGGAATTCCACTGCCAACCCTGCGTAACAGAAAATGCAATCCGGGACGGTTCCGGATGGATGACATTTGGTTGATAGAGCAGCTGGCTGGAAGGCCGTTGAGAGGAGGGACAAGCCAATGAGAAAGAATAAGACAAGGACCATCTGGTGTTATTTGGATGGCAAGAAGCATTGTGACGTGGTGCAGTGGGCACTGGCGGCAAACGTGATGGTCGCGGATGCCAAAAGGCTGCTGATTGCACAATATCCGGGGATGGAAGTTACTTTTAAGATGCAGCAGGGGAGAGACAAGCCAATGACAAAAGTAACTGAGTTAGCCATCCGCGCCAAAGCAGCGGTCCAGTATCCCGGCTGGCGTGTGGATTTTTTAGGACCGGCCACTATAGTACTGACCCATGTCATGGGAAGACGACGGGTAATTGAGATGCGGCACCGCAGGAGACGCCGGGACGGCCCCTGGATGCGGGCAGCCAAATGGATTGTGCCGGCGGTTATCCTGATGGGCGGGATGGTGGTGGCTACTGGGTGGATTATGGCGCTGGCCATGGGTGTGAGACTTTGATGGGAGGTGAGGGAAAATGATTAAAGGTGCAAAGAGCATTGCGGAGTACGCAATCCGCAAGTGGCTGCAGGCAGAAGGTTTTGAGATGCGCTATTTTAAATTGACCGTACATGACAACGAGGCCATGATTGAGGATAGTGCCGGCGACACGCTGTGGCTGGTATATGACAACGAAACCAAGTCTGTCTATGTCAAAGAGTAGGGAGGTGGCAGACGATGATAGAGGATGTGTGCCGGTCATACAAAAAATGGACCCCAGACGGGTGGAGCCGTCCGAAGGTCCAATAGCAAGATAATCTAATCACCCTTAGTATAAGGGATTATGGAGGAAAAATCAATGATTAAAGCTGAAAAGAATGTACCCACCGTAGGGATTGAAACGCACGGGGAGAAAGTTGAGACAACGATACGGGGCAATTATGTAGACGTCGTTGCTCTTACAGTTACTCTTCTTTCACACGTTTCAAAAGCGCTATCAAGTGATGATATAGGAGACCAGGCTTCGACCCTTCAGGCGTTATACCTTACTGCGTTGGATGATCTGAGAAAAAAGGCAAAATAGCGGGGGGGGGGCACGATTAAACTATGGAACGTGTCATGCTCACCCCGCTCACCCCCGAAGAGCAGCAGTTTGCGGCAGACAACCATGACTGCTTGCAATGGGCCATCCGGAAACAGTGCCTGGATAGAGAACTGACGGACATAGCAGCGCTTGGATATGTTCATGCCGTTAAAAAATGGTTTGCAAGGCCGGATTTGCACAAGTGGTCATTCCGCACCATCGTGAACCAGACTATCCGCAGCCACATTTACAACGAACGCAGCAAGCAGGCGACAAGAATACAGACAGTAAGCCTGGATGCGGAAATCCCTGGCACGGACGGCCTGACCTATGGGGATATGATTACCAGCGAAAATATCAGATACATGGATGAAAAGGAGAAGTATGCTATGGAAGTAAAGTTCGATGTCAAGATTCCGGAAGCGGCAAAGATGAGGGCATCATTAAGCGTAGAAATGGAGGCCCTGCTGGAATTTCTGTCATCCACACACAGGACAATGTGCCTTTCATACCCGGATGTCAAAAAGGCGGTATCTAAGGCTGGTTCCATGCGGAGCTGGAAAAAGAATAATAACAGGAATGATTTTAATGTCTATCGATTGGGTGAAACCATCTACATAGAGAAGTTAGCTAAAAACCGTAAAAACAAGGAGGATTAAGACTATGACAATGACAGTAGTATTTGAAGATTATGAGGACATGATGAAATTTGCAAGGAGATTGATGGGGCAGGCTCCTTCCGGCGATAATACATCCCAGGGGCCTACGACGGAGAGTACACTGGGGGTTACCCCGGAAATCTTGGCACCGGCTCCTGTGCAGCAGACCCCCGTCACCCCACCGGTACAACAACCGGTCTACACAACGCCCGTACAGCAGGCCCCTGTCACCCCACCCGCGCAGCCGGTTCCAACAACGGCACCCAGTTACACGCTGGATGACCTGACAAGGGCAGCTATCCCGCTCATGGACTCAGGCAAGCAGCCGGAATTGCTCCAGCTTATCCGGAGCTTCGGGGTGGAGGCGCTGCCGTCCCTGCAGCCGGAACAGTATGGTGCGTTCGCAACCGCGCTCCGGGGAATGGGGGCACAGATATGATGGGAGGGCATAAGGAGCGGAAGCACTCCCTGTTAAGCCCATCCAATGCGCACCAATGGATGGCATGCACCCCCAGCGCCCTGCTGGGGAGGCAGTTCCCGGATAAGTCCGGTACATCCGCCGCCGAGGGGACACTGGCTCATGAACTGGCGGAACTTAAAGTAAGGAATTACTTCTACTCGGTTGATTTCGGGAAGCGGAAGCTGACGGCGGCCATTAAGAAACTAAGGGAGGACGAAAACTGGAACGAAGAGATGATGGGCTACACGGACGAATACCTGGACTATGTCAAGTCCGTGGCCATGAAGTTCAGGTCCAGCCCCACGGTAAAGCTGGAATCATACTTAAGCCTGGATGCCTACATACCGCATCTCTCTGATGAGGATGAGGCCGGAGGGACGGCAGACTGCATCCTGATAGGAGGGAACACCCTGCACGTCATCGACTTCAAATATGGTAAGAGCCCGGACGGCCGCGTGACGGCCGAATGGAACCCACAGATGCTGCTGTATGCCCTGGGGGCCCACGAGGCCTACAGGATGCTATATCAGATTGAGACGGTGAGGCTGTCCATCGTGCAGCCACGGCTTACGGACGGCATATCCGAATGGGAATGCACCCTGGATGAGATGCTGCAGTTCGGGGAGTATGTCAGGGAGCGGGCAGCACTGGCCATCAGGGGGGAGGGAGAGTTCGCGCCGGCACCAAAGACTTGTAAGTACTGCAGGGCCAGAGGAAGATGCAAGGCCCGTGCGGAAAAGAACGTGGAACTGGCCTTCCTGGTAGGGACAGACCCAAAACTCCTCACAAATGAAGAGCTGGGCCGGTACCTGCTTAAGGGCAGGGACGTGGCGAAGTGGCTCAGTGATGCCCAGGATGTTGCCCTGGCGGACTGCCTGGCCGGGAAAGAAGTGCCCGGTTGGAAGGCCGTGGAGGGACGCGGCTCCAGGGACTGGACCGACATGGATAAGGCGTTCAGTGCCCTTACATCAAACGGAATATCAGAAACCATCCTATGGGAGCGTAAACCGCTCTCGCTGGCCCAGGTGGAGAAGGTGGTAGGTAAGAAGGATTTTCAGGAGCTTGTAGGCGAATTGGTCATCAAGAAGCCAGGGAAGCCGGCATTAGTAGAAGAAACAGATAATCGACCAGCAATCACAAATAAAGTAAGTGCCGCGGAGGCGTTTGGGGAGGAAAGTTGATTATGGATGAGGCTAAGATAAGCCCGCCCGGCAGCCGTACACTGGGCGAGCTTAGGAGATTTGAATTAAAAACGGATGACCCTCAGGACATCGAAGAACTTGACCGGGTCATCGAAGAAAGGAAACTTTCCAGAAGGGATTTAGGGGTCATACTTTTATATCTTGGCGTTCGACCTGGATTTGGTCCGGAATGTTTTGGTATATGGAAGCATAATAGCCCAGGACATCCTTAAGGTGTTCGGTTGGGATATTCTTATATATCGCTACCACTTCTTTAGGCGAGACTGTCCATACATATAAAATACAGCGTTTGCGGTTTGTACCAGAAACCTCAAATTCGTAGTTGCCGAATGTCCTATGGACGCAGTCCTCACCATCAAACCCCTGGATATCATATGGTTCGCCAAGGGTTTGTAGAAGCTTATCAATTTGTCTCATAAAAACGCCTCCTTTTCCTTGATTATAAACCAAGGGGGGCGGAGCCCACAATATAAAGATGAAAGGACATTTTATTATGAATGAATTAACGAATGTAACAACCGGAGAAGTAAGGCTGTCCTATGTGCACCTGTTTAAACCCTACGCTTATCAGCCAGGGCAGGAGGAGAAGTACCAGGTGACTGTGCTGGTGCCGAAGACTGACACGGACACCATGGGAAGGATTAATGCGGCCATTGAGGCCGCGAAGCAGCGGGGCATCAGCGAGAAATGGAACGGGCAGTGCCCGCCAATTGTCCCAGTGCCGGTCTATGACGGGGATGGCGTAAGGCCATCCGATGGCATGGCCTTCGGGCCTGAGTGCAAAGGCCATTGGGTGTTCACAGCCAGCGCCAAGGCAGACTATCCACCTGAGATAGTTGACAAAATGGGGAACCCCATTATCAACCAGTCAGAGGTATACAGCGGTATGTATGGGCGCGTGAATGTATCCTTCTATCCTTATGCCTTTGGCGGTAAGAAGGGAATTGGCTGCGGTCTGGGGCCGGTACAGAAGCTGAGAGACGGTGATTCCCTGGGAGGCAGCGCGCCAAGTGCCGCACAGGCTTTTGGGACACCAGTACCACAGGCAACCACGCCGCAGTATGGAGCGGCCATGCCGGCAACCTCAGGAGCCGCAGGTTATGCTCCGCAGCCACAAACCGCTCCATGGGCGCAGACGCCTGCTGCTGTCAACCCAATCACGGGGATGCCATATTGATGACCACAAGAGGGGCCCTGTGGCCCCTCAACCTGACAGGAGGTAAGACGGATGGCGAAACATCATCTCAGCATAGACATAGAGACACGCAGCAGCGTGGATATCAGCAAGGCCGGGGCTTACAAATACGCCCAGTCCCCGGATTTTAAAATCCTCCTGTTTGCGTACCAGTGGGATGACGGGCCGGTGGAAGTCATAGACCTTACGGCAGATGAATCATTTCCACCAGAGATATGGGAAGATGCCCTGAGGGACCCCAATGTAATTAAGCACGCTTATAACGCGGCTTTCGAGTGGTACTGTCTGAACCGCGCCGGTTATGAGACACCGATTCAGCAGTGGCGCTGTACCATGGCGCACGGCCTGTACTGCGGATACACCGCCGGCCTGGATGCCACGGGAAGGGCCATCGGGCTGCCGCAGGACAAGCAGAAGCTTGCGGTCGGCAAGGCGCTGATACGGTATTTCTGTGTTCCCTGCAAGCCAACCAGGACCAATGGGGGGCGGACGTGGAACCAGCCATGGCATGATGCAGACAAATGGGCCCTGTTCAAGGAATACTGCAAACAGGATGTGGTCACGGAGCATGAGATACTGAAGCGGCTGGACCTGTTCCCGATGCCGGAGAAAGAGGAGCGCCTGTGGCAGATGGATGTCCTTATGAATGCCTATGGTGTCCGGGTGGATACAGGGCTGATTGAGGGGGCGCTGTACATAGACGGCGTCAGCACCCAGAAGCTGACGGACGAGGCCATCGGCCTGACCGGACTGCAGAACCCGAACAGCCAGCAGCAGCTCCTCAAGTGGCTCAGGGATAACGGCACGGAAGCGGAAAACCTTAAAAAGGATACAGTGGCGGACCTACTTAAGGACCAGCCGAAGGAACGGATCCAGCGCGTGCTTGAAATCCGGCAGCAGCTGGGCAAGACGTCTGTTAAGAAATACATGGCAATGGACACGGCAAGGGGAGAGGGAGACCGAGTGCGCGGACTTACCCAGTACTATGGGGCCAACCGTACCGGGAGGTATGCCGGACGGCTGGTACAGTTACAGAACCTTCCCAGAAATTATATCAAGACTTTGGACTATGCCCGGAAGCTGGTGAAGGCTAAGAACTATGACGGGATTAAGCTGCTCTACGGAAATGTGCCCGACACACTCTCCCAGCTTATCAGGACAGCCTTTATCCCGTCTGAAGGTCATAAGTTCGTGGTGGCTGATTTCAGCGCCATAGAGGCCCGCGTAATCGCATGGCTGGCCGGGGAACAGTGGGTGAACGAGGTGTTTGCCACCCATGGGAAGATTTACGAGGCCACGGCGGCCCAGATGTTCGGGGTGCCGGTGGAACGGATTGTGAAAGGAAACCCTGAATATGCCCTGAGACAGAAGGGAAAGGTGGCCACGCTGGCCCTGGGGTACCAGGGAGGCACCCATTCCCTGGTCAGCATGGGCGCGCTTAAGATGGGGCTAACCGAAGAGGAGCTGCCGGACATTGTGCAGCGGTGGCGCCAGGCGAACCGACAGATATGTGGCCTGTGGTACGCCGTGGAGAACGCGGCTCTCACCGTCATGGAGACGGCGCAGCCGCAGGGTATCAACGGACTCATTTTCGCGCTGGAAGGGGACCTCATTTACGGCCAGTCTTTCCTTACTGTGCAGTTACCAAGCGGGCGGAAGCTGTACTATTGCAGACCATTTCTAAAGGAGAACCAATTCGGGAAAACAGCCATTCATTACCACACGATGGGACAGCAGACCCGAAAGTGGGAGGTTACATCGACCTATGGCGGAAAGATGACCGAGAATATTGTCCAGGCCATCGCCAGGGACTGCCTGGCTGCGACACTGGAACGGATTGCGGCCAGAGGCCTGCAGGTGGTGTTCCACGTGCATGACGAGGTTATCATCGACGCGCCCATGGAAACGACAGTGGACGAAATATGCGGCCTGATGGCCGAACCGATACCCTGGGCGCCGGGGCTGGTACTTAAGGGCGCCGGGTTTGAAAATGACTACTACATGAAGGACTAGGAGGGAGCAGGGTGCAGAATAACAGGATGCTGCATATAAGCACAGCAGGAAGCCGTAAGGCAATACAGTGGCCGGGAAGCACCATCATGTGGTCCGAGTTTACAGAAAAGCTCAGCACTCCGGTAAGGGGCGACGAGACACTGGAGCAGTACCTTGCTTTTCCGAAAGCGCAGCAGGATGAACTTAAGGACATAGGCGGGTTCGTAGGCGGTACTCTTCGGGAAAACCGCAGGAAGCAGGACCATGTGGAGGGCAGAGACCTGCTCACACTGGACCTGGACAATATTCCCGCGGGGCAGACGGATGATATCCTGAGGCGCGTGGGAGGGCTGGGGTGCGCCGCGGCCGTGTACAGCACCCGGAAACACAGTGGGTATGCCCCGAGGCTGCGTGTCATCGTACCGGTGGACAGGACAGCAACGGCGGACGAGTATGAGCCGGCAGCAAGAAAACTGGCATCCCTTTTGGGAATTGAATTTTGCGACCCGACTACGTTTGAGCCTCACAGGCTCATGTACTGGCCAAGCTGCTGCAGCGACAGTCAATACGTATATCAGGTATATGACAAGCCGTTCTGCAGCCTGGACGGGCTGCTGGGGATGTACGGGGACTGGAAGGACGTCACCCAGTGGCCCCAGGTGCCAGGAGCGGAGGCAATGGAGCGGCGCAGGCTGGCCAAGCAGGAGGACCCCACAATAAAACGGGGTATCATAGGCGCATTCTGCCGGACGTACGGCATCGTGGAGGCAATGGAGCGGTTCATACCGGGGATGTATGAGGAGACGGCCACAACAGGGCGCTACACATACACCGGGGGCGAGACAACCGGCGGCGCCATCGTATATGACGGCGGCCTGTTCCTGTACTCCCACCATTCCCACGACCCCTGCTGCGGCCAGCTGGTCAACGCGTTCGACCTGGTCCGGCTGCACATGTATGGTGATAAGGATACCGCAGCCAAAGATGGAACACCAGTAAACAAGCTGCCGTCCTTCGTGGCCATGAGCAAGCTGGCGGTGGCTGACAAGGCCGTGGCTGACCGGATGGCACGGGAGAAACATGAGGAGGCTGTGACGGCGTTCGCCTCTGCTGAAGGAACCACGGGGCCGGATTCTGGAAGCCTGGACTGGCTGGGAGAGCTGGCGGTGGACGGGAACGGGAATTACAAAAAGACCGTGAACAACATCATCCTGGTGCTGCAGAATGACCCCCTGCTGAAAGGCAGGATTGTCACAGATGAATTCGCAGGCAGGGGGCTGGTCTTAGGCGCGGTGCCATGGAACAGGGAGACTGAGAAACGGTTGTGGACAGATACGGACATTTCCGGCTTCTACTGGTATATGGAGACCTATTACGGCATCACGGCCCGGAACAACATGACGGACGCCCTGGCCATTGTGGGCGAGCAGAACAAGATTAATGAGGTCAAGCGGTACCTTCAGGGCCTTACGTGGGATGGCGTAAAACGGGTGGATACCCTGTTAAGTGTCTACCTGGGAGCCGATGACGCGCCTTATACAAGAGCAGTCATGCGTAAATCTTTGTGCGCGGCTGTGGCCAGGGCGATCGTGGGCGGCGTAAAGTACGATAACATGCCCATCATTACGGGGCCGCAGGGGATAGGCAAGAGTACGTTTCTGGCCAATCTGGGAAAAGCATGGTTTTCAGACAGCCTTACGTCATTTGAGGGCAAGGACGCCGCGGAGCTGATACAGGGAACCTGGATTAATGAGGTGGGGGAGCTTACGGCCTTTACGAAACAGGAGACGTCCGCCATCAAACAGTTTTTAAGCAAGTGCTATGACATCTACAGGGCGGCCTACGGCAGGCAGACGGAGAAGCACCCAAGGCGTTGTGTGTTCTTCGGGACCAGTAACGACAATGAGTTTCTGAAAGACGCGACCGGGAACCGCCGGTTCTGGCCGGTGGATGTGGGCCTGCATCCGGCACAGAAATCCATCTGGGCCGATATGCCGCAGGAGGTGGACCAGATATGGGCCGAAGCATATATGTACTGGGCCATGGGGGAGCCGCTGTATCTGTCTAAAGAGATAGAGGCCATGGCCATGGAGCAGCAGGAGAACCACAGGGAGCTGTCAGGGAAAGAGGGGGTTATTCAGGACTTCCTGGAGAAACCAATACCGTCAAATTGGGACCGACTGACCATCGGTCAGCGGAGACAGTTTTTAAATGGATTCCTCCAGCATGATGAGAGCGTGGAGCTCGTTAAGAGAGATAAAGTGTGCGCAGTAGAGATTTGGGAGGAGTGTTATGGAGGTGAAAAGAGGTACATGAAGCGCAGTGACAGCACTGAAATCAACAATATCCTGCTAAGTACCAAAGGATGGAAGAGGATAAAAACTCCTAGAAGATTTGGACCCTATGGAAACCAAAAAGGATTTGAGCGCATGGCTACTTAATGTAGTAGTTTGAAAATAGTCAGAAAGTAGTTGGTAGTCATGCAGTAAGTAGTCAGTAGTCAATATAGTAGCCAGATAACGTAGACAAGAAAAGTATTGAAAATACAAGGTTTTCTAGTATCTAACTACTATGACTACCAATTATCTATATAAGTATAAAAATAGATAGAATAGATATACACACATAACACCTAACACACCTGATATATACACAATACGCGATATAGGAGGATGTTTGTAGCATGGAGGCTATTGATTGCAGGGACTGGCTGGAAAATTTATTAAAAGATAGGGAGTGTCATTTGTGTGATGACGTAAGGGAGGCGGCGAAAAAGCAAGGTTTTAAAAGGTCAGAATTGAAAGCCGCCCGGAAAGAACTGGGGGTTAAAACATTCCACCAATTTGATGAGGACGGCCCTACGCCAAACCACTTTTGGTATTTGGAGGTATGACAATGTTGGAAAGAGATATTGAGAAGGTCCTGGTGAGGGAGGTAAGGAAATTGGGAGGCCGGGCCTATAAATGGGTTAGCCCCGGCAACGATGGGGTGCCGGACCGGATAGTGATACTGCCCGGTATGCGGCCGGTGTTCGTGGAGCTTAAGGCCGAGAGTGGGAAACTGAGTGCCCTGCAGAAGGTGCAGATAAGACGCCTCTTGGATATGGGGCAGGACGTAAGGGTGCTTAGAGGAATCCGGGAAGTGGAGCAGTTTTTAGAGGATTGTGACTGCGGAATGAAGTTACGGCAGTTCGAGAAAGAGGTCCAGTCCGATGGAAAATAAGCACAAAAGGAGGTGATGCCCTATGATATTTAAGCCACATGCCTATCAGCAGCACTGTATTAATCAAATCATTGAGATTAAAAAGCTAGGCCTGTTCTTAGATATGGGTTGAGGGCCTTGGCAAGACGGTCACCACACTGACGGCCATTAAGGAGCTTAAGTATAACCGTTTCCAGGTACGCCGGGTGCTGGTGATAGCCCCCAAGAAGGTGGCAGAAGGAACCTGGACAAGGGAGGCCGCCAAGTGGGATCACACAAAAATGCTGCGGGTATCCCCGGTACTGGGAAGCCAGACAAAGCGGATCAAAGCACTGAACACGCCGGCAGACATCTACATCACCAACCGAGAGAACGTGGTGTGGCTGGTAGATTATTACAGGAATGCCTGGCCTTTTGACATGGTGGTGGTGGATGAGAGCAGCAGTTTTAAGAGCCACAGCGCTAAACGCTTCAAAGCTTTGGCCAGCGTAGGAGAGCGCATCGAAAGGATGGTGGAGCTGACAGGCACCCCGTCCCCCAATGGTCTGGATGACCTGTGGGCCCAGGTATTCCTGCTGGACGGCGGTGAGCGCCTGGGAAAGCGGTACACCCACTTCAGGGAACGGTATTTCCAACCGGACAAGCGCGGAGCAGACGGCATGGTGTACAGCTACGAGGCTAAGCCTGGGAGCGAGGAAGGTATCCTGGAGAAGATATCCGACATCTGCATCAGCATGAAGGCTGAGGATTACCTGCAGCTTCCGGACATCACGTACCATGAGGTACCGGTGGAGTTGGACGCAAAGGCTTTTAAAGCCTACTGTGAGCTGGAACGCGAGATGGTCCTGCAGCTGCCGGAGGACGGGGATGACATCAGCGTAACCAGTGCGGCGGCCCTGAGTAATAAGCTGCTGCAGCTGGCCAACGGGGCCATTTACGACGAGGACAGGCAGGTCCATGAGGTTCACGGCTGCAAATTGGAGGCGTTTACGGAGTTGATAGAATCCCTTCAGGGGAAGCCGGCACTGGTGTTCTACAACTACCAGCACGACAGGACAAGAATCCTTAAGGCCCTGGAGAAAACAGGATTGAGGGTGAGGGAGCTTAAGACACCACGGGATGAGGATGACTGGAACGCCAGGAGGATTGACATCTTGCTGACCCATCCGGCCAGCAGCGCCTACGGCCTGAACCTGCAGCAGGGCGGGAACCACGTCATCTGGTTCGGCCTTACATGGAACTATGAGTTATACACCCAGGCCAATAAGCGCCTGCACCGCCAGGGGCAGACAGAGAAAGTGATTATTCACCATCTGGTGTGCAGCGGAACGCGCGATGAGGATGTAATGCAGGCCCTGCAGCGCAAGGATGACGCGCAGAACTGGGTGATGGAGAGCCTTAAGGCGAGGATAAGGAGGATAAAGGATGGTAATTAGATTCTGCATTCCTAATGGGTGGATGGAGATAGACCTGGATACATTCCTCCCCGGTGCGGGAAAGAGCCAGATACGTAAAATGCTTAAGCAGCTTAGCCATTCCTGGCCGAATGAGGAGCAGGTGCGGGAAATACGTGAATGGCTTGAGGAACAGATCCGGAGGGAGAAAAACGAGGCGGCGAGAGGAAGTAAGGCATCTTGTAAGCTGGCGGAAAAATATGTATGTGTCTTAGGTTACGTGGATAGGATGATATCATAAATCGTTATTTAGCCGCCCACTGCTAAGTGTGGGAGAAAAGAGGAAGACATGATGAAATTAGCGGATACAGTAGAAGGAATGAATAGTGCAGATTACAAAAAGAGATTTATTGCAGAGTATCAGCAGTTAGTTATCAGATACAGAGGATTGGCTAATATGCTGAATAAATGGGACAGGGGAATAGAGCTTGGGTTTGTTCCAACCTGCCCACGAAGTACATATAACATGCAGATTTCTGCCATGACTGATTATATTGCAGTTCTTGAAGCCAGGGCAGTGATGGAGGGTATTGAGTTGGATGCAAGTGCAGCTTCTTACGATTAAATCGAAATTTTAGGATGGGGAGATATGGACAGATATTCATTTAAGGCAAAGAGATTGGACAATGGCGAGTGGGAGACAGGTTTTTATGTAAAATGTAGAGGACATCACTATATCTTGCCGGTATATGATGATGGCCATGGATATGACGAGCGTTATGCGGAATGGGTTGAAATAGTTCCAGAAACCGTCTGTCAGTATACCGGACTGCAAGATAAGAACGTCCAGAAGATTTGGGAGAATGATATTGTAAGAACGAGCAGATACGGAAAAGACGATGGGAAAGGACATAATTTCGCAGGGTTTGATGCGTTTTCTGTCAGGTGGAATGATGGCGGTTTTGCTTTATTCAGCAAATGGAGACGGTTTAATTTAAGGAGCGATTTAAACGAATATGAGATTATCGGAAACATCTTTGATAATCCGGATTTGCTTACTCGTCAAAATTAGAATTTGATGGAGGTACAGGATGAAATATAAAGTGGGAGATTCCTTTCTCGCGAAGGTCACCATTGAGAGTGTGGATCCGAAAAGACGAGCACCGTATTTCCTTGATTCAAGTATCGGATGCGGATGGTGGAGCGAATCAGCACTGAATGATTACAGGATGATGAACTGCGACAAGTGCAAGTGGAAAGGAAAGCGACATCAGAAATGCACATGTTGTGTAAGGAACCAGAGCATCAAGGATAATTACGAAAATTAGAATTTTCTGATAGAACCGGAGAAAGGAAAAGAGGATGGAAACAAGTATTTTTCAACGTGATGGAAAGACATGGACCAGATTCAAAGTTAAAATAAAAGAACTGCGGATATATGCCAGATTATTAAAAAAATGGGTGGACATTGAAAAACCGGTTAAACAGAGTAGTCGGTACATATATTTTGAGGTTGAGGGTGATTTGCTCAATAATTAGAATTTTGGGAGGTATGTATGGATAAAGATTTTTCAGAAGGATTTATGCATGATATAGCAGATTTGTTGGAATATTGTGCAGAAAATAATACAGATAATGTCGATTTGATTTTTACTTTTGGAGATAAGGAATTGAGCGTGAATATCGCATTTTCAACTAAACAAAACTGAAATTTGTGTACGGAGGAGGTGCCTGATTGAGAAAGAAAGCAGACAGTAAGCAGGTCAAGGCCAACAAGGTCCTGCGGGCATCAGCTGTAGCGGCTTTGGCGGAATCAGCCATCCGGGAGCCACCGCCGGATACATGGTCCGTCAGGATGCCGGTCTATGCATACACCAGCCTGTGCCCGGTTCCGGGACTGCGCCGGCTGCCGAAGGGAGTGATACGGTATTATGAGACAGTGTTACATAGACAACGGGCGCCGCGGGTGTGATGGCCAGAGGACGAACAAGGGCAGGATACGGTATGGGTGCTGGGCATGTCCGTGGCTGGATGCGGGAGGAGGTGATGCCGGTGGACAAGGAGGTGTTGATACAGTATTGCGAAATGAAAGAAGAAATAAAGGACATAAGGCGTCGGATTCAGAAGCTGGACGGGTTCCTGGAGGAGCCGCACCAGGTATCTGATACTGTGAAGGGTACAAGGCGGGACGGCACGATAGGAAGTATTAAGGTCGCAGGATACCCAGTGCCAGAGTATTACCGGAAGCAGCGGCTGAGAGAGCGGTACAGGCAGCTTCTGGAGCGCAAGGAGGCGGAGTTGCTGGAGCTGACCTGCCAGGCGGAGGAATATATACAGAGCATACCAAAGAGTGAGGTGCGGACCATGTTCCGTCTGTATTACATAGATGGCCTGCCCTGGTGGAAGGTGGCACAGGCTATGAACCGGATGTTCCCGAAGAGGCGGGTGAAGTTTACAGAGGACAGCTGCCGGGTAAGAAATAATAGATTTTTTGAGGAAAATTGAAAATGTTCGGCCATGTTCGCTTAAAAAGTGCTAATATGCTATCATGCGGAAGCCAGAGGGCGGAAGCATCCTCCCCACAAATAACGGCCGCCAGGTGCCATACCCTGGTGTCTAATTAGAAGCTGACGTTCTCCTGCCTCTTCATAGCTTCGCAAATCGGATAGAGAGCAGCTCCCAGTTGATACCATACTGGTGCAAGGTATCCGTAAGCCAACCGCGGCGTGAGTTGGAGCATACCGGTGACGAGCCGGTATTGATGCGGGGTAGAGCAGTCTGGCAGCTCGCCGGGCCCATAACCCGGAGGCCGCAGGTTCAAATCCTGCCCCCGCTATTCAGACAGATAATACAGTGCTTTGATTTTCTCCTTTGGATTAGCTCCCGCTGATATGGCGAGGGCTTTTCTTTTATTGTGGAAGGTGGTGAGCTTGATTGGCGTTGACGCAAAAACAGAGATTATTTGTTGATGAATATTTAATTGACCTGAATGCCACTCAGGCCGCCATCCGCGCAGGATACAGTCCAAACAATGCGGATAAGATAGGGTCTGAG
>ERZ791765.161-NODE-161-length-91453-cov-9.463719_pt1 | contig 91453 bp, 79 predicted proteins | sample MGYA00509949_ERZ791765 | MGnify/ENA primary metagenome ERZ791765 (study PRJEB30046, sample SAMN00791980) | human gut metagenome | study: EMG produced TPA metagenomics assembly of the A metagenome-wide association study of gut microbiota in type 2...
TCCCTGAAAATACAAGGTTTTTAATAAAAAACGGAGTGTCAGACTTGACACTACCCGTGAAAGGCCGGAAGGCAATAAATGTAATTTTTCGGAGCGGCTTCTGGGGGGGACATCTGCCGCTTCTGAATTATAATGCAAATTTTACATATATTTACGATGCAGCCTGCATGGGATTTTACATTGTTCCGTTATAATAGTAGCAGGGGATATGCTGCATGCTTCATCCCGGCCCTAAGACAAACGCCTGAAAGCGTTCGGAGGAGTAACGGCATGTCTGCCGATCATATGATAGAGCAGGTAATAAAAATTGCCTTAAAGGAGGCCTGTGAATGATTAAAACCTATGTAGTGGATACGAATGTTCTGATCCAGGCGCCATATGCGCTGAATTGTTTTGAAGATAATCAGGTGGTGATTCCGGTGGTAGTGCTGGAAGAGCTGGATAACCTGAAAAAAGCCGAGGGGGAGCGGGGGAACAACGCCAGACGGGCCATCAGACTGCTGGAACAGCTCAGAGTCTCAGGAGATCTTTTAGAAGGGGTCAGGCTTCCCGGCGGCGGGATGCTCCGGATCGAGAAAAATTTTGTCGATGTGAAGCTGCCCAGGGATCTTCCCGATGAAAAAGCCGACAACAGGATTCTGAAGGTATGCAAAGGACTGGCGGAAAGCTGCCGGGACGGGAACAGGGCGGCCCATATAACAGGCGGGGAGACGGAAGAAGCCTCCCAGGTGATTCTGGTAACAAAAGATATATTGCTCCGCATCAAGGCCCAGATTATCGGTATCAGAGCAGAGGATTTCACAACCGAACAGGTATCCGACAAAGCGGAGCAATATATCGGAAGGACGGAGGTATTTGCCCCGGAGGAGCTGTTTAAGGAGTTTAAGAAAAAAGGAATTTCTACCAAAGAAGTTTACATAACAGACGAGAACGGAAAGCATTCAGGTCTCAAACTGGAGGAAAACGAATTTATTATATTAAAGGCGGATCAGTCCACAAAGAAGACCATGCTGGGGAGAGTGGAGAATGGGCGGATCCGGGAACTGGATTTTAAGAAGAGCCGTCCTTACGGTGTCACACCGAGGAATGCCGGACAGTATTTTCTGCAGGAGGCGCTGATGCAGCCGGCCGAGAAGGCCCCGCTTGTTATAGTCAAGGGAATGGCGGGAACCAGCAAGACCTTTTATTCTCTCGCGGTTGGTCTTGAAAAGCTTGTTAATAATCCGAACGGGGAATACCGGAGGATTCTGATCAGCCGTCCAAACGCCCAGTTTGACACGGATATCGGCTTCCTGCCGGGAAATGAGCAGGAGAAAATTTCACCTCTGATGCGGCCGATTATTGATAATCTGGAACAGCTCATTGACTCCAGTGAAGAGCAGCGCTATTCCAATGAGAAGGAATTGAGTGATAAGATACAGGAGATATTTGACAGGGGACTAATCCAGACGGAGGCTCTGAATTATATCAGGGGGCGTTCCATTGTGAAAACGTATCTGATTATCGATGAAGCCCAGAATATGACGCCGAATCAGGTAAAAGGAATCATCACCAGGGCGGGGAAGGACACAAAGATTATACTTCTCGGTGACCCCAACCAGATTGACCGGCCCTATCTCGACGAGAGAACCAACGGGCTGAGCTATGCGGCGGAATATATGAAAGGCAGTTCTCTCTGCTGGCAGATTACGCTGAGTGCAGAGGAATGCGAACGCTCGGCGCTGGCTATGGATGCAGTAAAAAGACTGTAGTATAATCATCGGCATGAGATGGTTAGTTCACAGCCCCGCTGAAAAGAGCGGCCCTGCGAACAATAACACGCTTCGCGATGCACAGAAACGGCATAAAACGCCGTTTCGCGCCGTGTAACTCGGGATTTTCGTGCAAAGTACGCACGAAAACACCTCGCGGAATACAACCGTGTGAACAGTAACATGAGATGAAACAGAATATTAAAATTTTGTAAAAAACAGTTGACTTTATAGCTATGAAGTGATAAAACAATAAACGCATAGTAATGTACGAGTCTTAAACGAAAATGCATGGATGGGGAAATGTTGGATGGAATTGCCCGTTTCAGAGAGTCGCCGGCTGCTGGAAGGCGATACGGACGCCATGACAATCTCACCCCTGAGCAGCTTTCCTGAACATGCCGCTGGCGGATATAACATCTGCGGTGTTTATAGGGAAAGACGGTTTCTTACCGTTAAAAAAGATGCTGTTAAAGAGACCATACGGCCTGAGACAGCAAAAAAGAGGCTGTGTTTATATAAACATGGCAAGGCAGGGTGGTACCGCGGAATTATTTCGTCTCTGCAGCGTAAGCTGCAGGGACTTTTTATATTTATCAGGAAAGTTTTCCTGTTAAATATAAAACGCTCCGCGGAGTATCGTACTGCAAAGGAGCGCAATGCGCGATAAGGCCGGCAAGTACTTATGCAAATGGGAAAAGAGATAAAAAAGAAAGAGGGAAAACAAATGAATGGTATTACAATGATGGTACTGGCCATTGTAGTCTTAGGCGGAGCCTATTTACTGTATGGCCGTTATCTGGAAAAAAAATGGGGGATTGACCCCAAAGCAAAAACACCGGCTTTTGAGATGGAGGACGGTGTGGATTACGTTCCGGCCGATACGAATGTTGTCTTTGGCCATCAGTTTGCTTCCATTGCAGGAGCAGGTCCGATCAACGGTCCGATTCAGGCCGCCATGTTCGGCTGGCTTCCGGTTCTTCTGTGGATTCTGATCGGCGGCGTCTTCTTTGGAGCGGTTCAGGATTTCGCTGCGATGTATGCGTCAGTTAAGAATAAGGGACGTACAATCGGCTATATTATTGAAGAATACATCGGCAAGCTGGGCAAGAAATTATTTCTGCTGTTTTGCTGGCTGTTCTGTATTCTCGTGGTCGCGGCGTTTGCTGACGTGGTCGCGGGAACCTTCAACGGTTTTGTGACGGCCGACGGCGTAACCTCCACTGTTGAGGCCAACGGCGCGGTGGCGACGACCTCCATGCTGTTTATCATTGAGGCGGTGGCACTGGGAATGATTTTAAAATACGGCAGACTGGGCAAGGGGCTCAATACCGCCATTGCAATCGGAATGCTGGTGGCGGCCGTGGGAATCGGTCTCTGCTTCCCGATTTACATAACAAGGCCAACCTGGCATATTATTATCTTTATTTATGTGCTGATCGCTTCGGTAGCGCCAGTGTGGAGCCTGTTACAGCCAAGGGATTATTTAAACAGTTATCTGCTTGTATTTATGATAGTCGCAGCGATTGCAGGCGTGTTTATCTCCAATCCTTCCTGTAACCTGAATTCTTTTAACGGATTTAATGTGGACGGACAGTATATGTTCCCAATCCTTTTTGTCACAATTGCCTGCGGAGCGGTGTCGGGATTCCACTCTCTGGTATCCTCCGGTACCGCGTCCAAGCAGATTAAAAATGAGAAAAATATGCTCCCGGTGTCCTTCGGCGCCATGCTGATGGAAAGCATGCTGGCAATTATCGCGCTGATCGCAGTGGCATCCTTTGCCGACGGGGAAGCGGCGGCAGCCGGACTTACGACTCAGCCTCAGATTTTCGCCGGGGCGATTGCCAACTTCCTGACGGCGGCCGGACTTCCGTACAGCCTCGTGTTTACCCTGATTAATCTTGCGGTTTCGGCATTTGCCCTCACCTCCCTTGACTCCGTGGCCCGTGTGGGACGTCTTTCATTCCAGGAGTTTTTTATGGAAGATGAGACGGAAGGAAAGGAAACCGGCTCATTTATCAAGCTTATGACGAATAAATATTTTGCCACAGCCCTGACGCTGATTCTGGCCTATCTGCTGGCAAAGGTCGGATACGCTGAGATATGGCCGCTGTTCGGTTCGGCAAACCAGCTCTTATCCGTATTAGCTCTGGTGGCCTGCGCCGTATTCTTAAAGAAGACAAACCGTCAGGGAGCGATGCTCTGGATTCCTATGGTATTTATGATGGCAGTGACATTTACCGCACTTGGAATGACGATATTCAAACTCGGCAGCGCCTTCTTTACTACAGGCCTGAGCTTTGGCAATACGCTTCAGCTTGTGTTTGCAGTCCTCCTGCTGATTCTCGGCGTGATTGTTGCAATCCAGGGAATCCAGAAGCTGGTTGGGAATGATAAGGCTGCGGACGGTATTGCCGGCAACGAAAAAGAATTAGCATAAACATCAACGTGAATGCCGCAAACGGACTTCAATAACAGCGGTTTGCAGACTGCTTAGGGCAAAAAGATGTCAGAAAAAAATGATATCTTTTTGCCCGTTTTCGTTTTTATTACCAATATTCGAAAGTTTGACTGTAAAATTTATGCATGCTATTGAGAAATCCTTTTTCCGGTGATATAATTCTTCCAATTGCAGCAAGAGGGACAGACATTACCGGGATGATGAAGAGATAAAGCATATGATGATATAGGAAAAGACATATGCAGGGGAACAGAGGTTAAGATGGAAAAAAAGCACATGTTCAGCAACAGGGATCTGAGGAAGCTGCTGATACCGCTGGTAGTGGAACAGATCCTGAACTCACTTATGGGAACAGCGGACAGTATCATGGTAAGTAATGTGGGGCCTGCCGCCATTTCAGCAGTTTCACTGGTGGATTCAATCAATATTCTGGTTATCCAGGCATTCTATGCGCTGGCGGCCGGGGGAGCCATCATCTGCTCACAGTATATTGGCCAGGGAGACCATAAAAATGCAGGCCGATCCGCAAATCAGCTGGTTTTTGTCGTTACGGTCATTTCAGCAGCGGTTACCGCGGCTTGTCTGGCATTCAGGATGCCTCTTTTGAAGCTGATTTTCGGTCAGGTGGAGCCGGCCGTTATGGATGCGGCCCAGATCTATTTCTTCTTTACAACATTATCATTTCCGTTTATTGCGCTCTATGATGCGGGCTCTTCGGTTTACCGGGCACAGGGGAATACAAAGCTGCCCATGACAATTGCCGTGGTTTCCAACGGGCTTAACATTTGCGGCAATGCCGTTTTAATATGGGGATTTAAAATGGGTGTCACCGGTGCAGCTTTGGCTACACTGGGTTCTCGGATTTTTTCCGCTGTCATCGTATTTGCTTTTTTGAGAAAAAAAGACCAGACTCTTGTCATCCGGGATTATTTCAAAATCAGGCCGGATTTATATAAAATCAGGATGATTCTGGCTGTCGGGATACCGAATGGAATTGAAAATGCCATGTTCCAGTTTGGAAAGCTGGCGATCCAGTCTACGGTATCCACAATGGGAACGATTGCGATTGCAGCGCAGGCTATGACAAATATTATGGAGAATCTGAACGGCATCGCGGCTATCGGTATCGGCATCGGCCTGATGACGGTCGTCGGGCAGTGCATGGGAGCAGGCCGGAAGGAGGAGGCGGTTTATTATATTAAAAAACTGAGCGGACTGGCCGAGATTGTAATTATTATAAGCTGTCTGGCTGTTTTTGCCCTGACAAAGCCGATCACGATACTGGCAGGAATGGAGAAAGAGAGCGCAGATATGTGCTTTTATATGGTAGGGTGGATAACGTTTGTCAAGCCCCTTGTATGGGCGCTGGCATTTATACCGGCTTACGGACTAAGGGCGGCGGGGGATGTGAAGTTCTCCATGTGTACCTCCTGTGTCACAATGTGGGCATTCCGGGTAAGCCTCTGTATTTTCCTGTGCAGGCAGTTTGGCTTTGGCCCGATGGCCGTATGGATTGGCATGTTTACGGACTGGACCATCCGCGCCGTCATTTTTACCTGGAGATTTTTGAGCGGGAGATGGATGTCTCATAAAGTGGTCTGACAGATACTGTCCGCAGAACCGCGTTTTTCAGCGGGGCTGCGAATAGTAATATGGAGCAGGGCGATCGGAAAGGGAATGCCGGAGAATGGTAATCGGAGGATAAAAATAATGGAACCAGGCGAAAACTTGTATATGGGGGGCGGAATTCTCCGCCGGGGAGACAGAGTGGGACTGTCCTGCTGTTCAAACGGACTTTTGGAGGCAGACAAAGGCTCTCTGGAGCTGCTGAAGGAAAGGCTGGCCCTGATTGGGCTGGAGGCGGTGGAAAGTCCTTTCCTGTACAGAGGCGTTACCGCATTCAGCGGAACCGGGACACAGAGAGCGCATGCGCTGATGGATTTTTACCGGGATGAGACCGTAAAAGCCGTTTTTGACGTTTCGGGCGGAGATATGGCTAATGAGGTACTGACTGATTTGGATTTCGAAATGATCAGCGCCTCCGATAAGATATTTTTCGGATACAGTGATTTGACGACGGTGATTAACGCTATTTATACGAAGACGGGAAAAAAGTCGGGGCTGTACCAGCTGCGCAACCTGACGGGCCCCTGCTGGCAGGAGCAGTTCTCCCAATTCAGGGAAACATTGATGGAGGGCGGAAGTATGCTGAACAACTTCTCTTTTCATTTTCTTAGGGGAACCAGGATGGAGGGAACAGTGCTGGGCGGAAACATCCGCTGCCTGCTGAAACTGGCAGGAACACAGTACTGGCCTGATTTTACCGGGAAACTTCTGTTCCTTGAATGCAATGGCGGAGAAGTTCCGCAGATTGTGGCGTATTTAAACCAGTTGAGCCAGCTCGGGGTATTTTGTCAGATATCCGGGATTTTGCTCGGAACGTTTTCTAGAATGGAAAGCAGAGGACTGCATCCTACGGTGGAAGAACTACTGCTTCGGATGATCCGCCCGGAACTTCCCGTGGCAAAAACATTTCAGATTGGTCACGGAAGCGATTCCAGGTGTCTTATGATCGGTGATCATATCAGAATTCATCAGGCGCTGCAGGAACAGAAACCGCCGGCCTGAGTATTGCTGCTGGTTACTGGCAGCGGTTTATACTTGATATCCGGAAGGCAAAATGATATAATTTTTAATAATTGTTTGCAGGCTGCATTTTGTGGTGTGATTTACCGATTCCAACGCCGGAGTGAGCGGTGGCTGGATTAGATAAAAATCACTTTGTAAGTATTGTAGGAGAAGAAAGATGATGAATTATAAAAAGTATAAGCGTGTACCGGTAGTTGATTTCCCCCGGAGGGAATGGCCGAATAAAGAGATTAAGAAAGCTCCCGTATGGTGCAGCGTGGATTTGCGCGACGGCAACCAGGCTCTGATTGAGCCGATGGTGGTGGAGGAGAAGATTGAGATGTTTAATCTTCTTGTCAGAATGGGATTTAAGGAGATTGAGATAGGATTTCCGGCTGCCTCCCAGATTGAATTTGATTTTTTAAGACAATTAGTTGAGCGAAAACTGATTCCGGACGACGTGGTAGTGCAGGTTCTCACTCAGTGCCGTGAGCATCTGATACGCCGTACCTTCGAGTCCATTCAGGGAATCAAGAAAGCAATTGTACATATTTACAATTCCACATCGACACTTCAAAGGGATGTCGTATTCCACAAAGAGCGTGACGAAATTAAAGAAATTGCCGTTGAAGGAACCAAATTGGTTAAGAAATATCTGGACAACCATGAAGGAGAAGTGATTCTGGAATATTCACCGGAAAGTTTTACCGGCACGGAATTAGACTTTGCCCTTGATATCTGTACCGCAGTACAGGATGAATGGGGACCGACTCCGGAGAAAAAGATGATTATCAATCTTCCGGCTACGGTTGAGATGACAACACCGAATGTCTATGCCGATCAGATTGAGTGGATGAATAAGCACTTCAAAAACCGCGACAGCATTATCTTGAGCGTACACCCCCACAATGACAGGGGAACCGGCATTGCAGCGGCAGAGCTGGCGCTTATGGCCGGGGCGGAACGTATCGAGGGAACGCTGCTCGGCAACGGAGAGCGTACCGGTAACGTCGATATTTTGAATATTGCATACAATATGTTCTCACAGGGGATAAATCCCGGATTGGAAATTGAGAATATCAAGGAGATTACGGAGATCTGCGAGCGCTGTACCAAAATGCCGGTGGATCCGAGACATCCTTATGCAGGAAAGCTGGTATTTACCGCATTCTCCGGTTCCCATCAGGATGCCATTAACAAAGGAATGCAGGCTCTTGCAAAGAGGACAGACGGCATATGGGAAGTGCCTTACCTTCCGATCGATCCGAGCGATATCGGCCGGGAATACGAGCCGGTAGTGCGCATCAACAGCCAGTCCGGCAAGGGCGGGGTTGCCTTTGTCATGGATAGCTTCTACGGATTCCGTCTTCCAAAGGGAATGCACAAGGAATTTGCAGATATTATCCAGAGGATTGCGGAGAAACAGGGCGAGGTTGCGCCGGAACAGATTATGGACGAGTTCCGCATCAATTATCTGGATCGCAAGGAACCAATGCATTTCAAAAAATGCCAGATTACGGACCGGGAGTACGAGGGAGGCGGATTTGCCACGGTTGCCCACCTTATCTTCACGGATCACGGCGAAGAGCGGGAGGTTGACGGCGTAGGAAACGGCCCGATTGATGCCATTCAAAGAGGACTCGAAGATGCACTCGGCATACAGATCCGTGTTCTGGATTACGACGAGCATGCACTCCGCTCCGGTTCGGGTGCGCAGGCGGCTTCCTATATTCACCTGATGAATGTGGAAACCGGAGAAGCGACATACGGAGTCGGAATCAGCTCCAATATTACGCGGGCATCGATCCGCGGTATATTCAGCGCTGTAAACAGATTATTTTATAAATAAGGGATAAAAAGAGTTCGCAGCGTGCCTGAAAATTCAATCCCGCTCCGGGAAGTTAAGCGAGTTGTAAACAGGTAAACAGCAGTGTAAAAAGCCTTTTCCAGGTGCCGCCTCATAGAGCGGCGCCGGGAAAGGCTTTTATTGATGACGGTGACCGTGCGCGGAGCGTGCAGGTTATCGTTGTCCGCCGTCCGTATGAAAGCCGGCATTGGCTCCGGAGCCTTTCTTATGACTGGTTCGCTGCGGAAGGAACCGATATGCATCAGGCGATCGGTTTTTCCTCGATCAATGTCACAGCCCCGTTTTCCACCTCGATGAAAAACGGCATTTCCGGTTCATCAGAGTCGGAGAAGCTGCGCCCCCAGTCGATGAAACGGTATTGTGTGTCGGCTGTCAGCTTGAGTATGGTCCGGGACCGGCTGGGATTATGGATATAATATCCGTCCGGCATATCGTGTTCCGTCAGTTTAAGGGAGCGGACTTTTTCCTTGTCTTCCGGTGTTATCCATTCCGCCATATCCACCCACAGGTTATCGTTGTCCATCCGCCTGATAAACGCGCAATAGGAGCCGGAGGGCTTTGCTTCTTTCCGTCGTTGGAAGATATGCCATTCTTTATCCTCTGACAGTACCATGATTCTGCCGTCCCCGGAGTCCCAGGTGTATGGGCTGCCTATACAGCCGAAGTTGGACTGTCCTTCCTCACCCGGAATTGCTTCAGGCTCCAGAGAGGATGAGATATACCCGTCCACACTGCCTGAATCGCCCATGGGGCCGATTTCCGAGGTGCCGTAATAGATTGCCCCGTCTGCAAAAAGTATCCTGTTCTCAAATTCACTGTCTGCCTGTTCCGACAGAGAAGGGGCTTTGGTATTGTTATTTTGTGACCCGCCGTCATATTCCAAACTGTCGCCGGAACCATCCTCCGAAGGGGTATCAGTGTCGGAGAAGGTGACGGTGACGAAGAGAACCCGGTCATACCCCCGCTTTTCAAGGTCGGGAAGATTATGGTAATCCGTCACATTACCGCTTGTGATGGTATCTGACTGAGTGTTCGCCACCATGGCCAGAACCTCTTTCTCATTATAGTGGAAGGAGGAGAGGGTGCTGAGATGGCTGGTGATGCTGGATCGGTATCCCGAAGTGGAATTAATCAGGCAGGAGTATCTCCCGCCATCCCAGGAGACAGTAATCTCGTCCGGATCCATCAGGACGGATAAACTGCCCTCGGAGGGAGCAGGTCCGCCTGTCCGGGCCAGGCAGACCATTTCGCCATCTTTAAATTCCTCAACAGAAAAAATAAGCTTTTTCAGCTTATCATCTGCTTTATATCTGAAAATCCGGCTGGAAGAATGGGTGTCCACAAGGGAAATCAGGTCACGTTCCCTGTCGGACAGGGGCATCTCGCTTATTTCCATGGGGGACATGGCGTCAGGGGAGGAACTTTTCTGACGGCCGCAGGCCGTGAGCATCACACCGGCCAGCGCTATTACGGGGAGCAGAACCGGTAAAATTTTATATGGTGATAATTTGTTAATATGTTTCAAAAAGATTCTCCTTTCTGATGTGCGCGGAACGTGCAGGTTATCGTTATTTTACCATATGTCCGGTTGCCGCTTTTTACTTTTTTATTACTTCTTTTGTGCTGAAATATGAAGGTTTCCATAATAAATATGATTATATCGGAGTGGTTGCGGTGGAAAACTGTATTTAATTATAATGAATTGTTGACAATTTTATTGCTTAATGTATACTGAAAGATAGGAAAAAACAGGGAGGGGATTGTATGAAAGCGGATCAGGGAAATAACTTAAGTGAAATGGTATATCATTATTTACTGGATATGATTTTATCCATGAAAATCAAGCCGGGAGATCGAATTCCGGAGGCCAGGATTGCCACTCAGTTCGGGATCAGCAGAACTCCGATCCGTGATGCGATGAAGCAGCTGGCCAATGACGGCATACTGAATATTTATCCGAACCGCTTTGCTGAAGTTGCAAACTGGGATGAAGACCTGATAAAGGAGATAGGAATAACGCGCGCCCATCTCGATAACCTGGCGGCAAAGCTGGCGATCTTTTATGGCAGCAATGCAGATTTTAACCGCATGATGGAGCATGCCAAAATATGTCTTAAGGCAGCGCTGGATGATGATGTCGCGCTGAAGATAAAAGAGGATTGTGCCTTTCATCTGGAACTCAGCATGATAGCAAGGAACAGGCAGCTGATAGAATTTCAGAAGAAGATATATTTAAAAATAGAATTTTTACAGTCCTGGAGGGGGGATTTTCTGGAAAATCCCCAGGAACAGTACAGGCAGCATGAAGAAATAGTGACGGCGCTGACAGACCGCAATGAGAAAGAGGTTATTCAGCTTCTGACACGTCACAATATGCATTTCCATAACCTGGAAAAAGATTTTCCGGTCGATTTTTTTATTAATCCATAATACGGTAAGGGCCTTTGAGCATATTGCTTAAGAAGGCCCTTTTTGTATGCTTAAATAAAAATGTAATAATTAAATGAAAAATAGAACATAATATGGATTTTCCTGTACCAGATAAACAAAAAAGTAATTAAAAAGTAGACAGTTTTAACAAATTGTATACAATTAAATGGAATGGTATTGACCTTTAACTGTGAAATGTTATAATTAAGCTACAAGCAAAACAAAGTGTTTATTTAAACAAGGAGAAGGAAACGTAAAAGGAGGAAGATGTCTATGAAAAAAATGCTGGCAATTCTTATGGGGACATGTTTAACGGTCGGTGCTCTGACCGGATGTTCAGGTTCAGGAAGCAGCGCGCCTGAGACAACGGCACCTGCTGCTGAGCAGAGCGGTTCAGGAACGGCAGAGGCAGCAGAAGGAGGCGGTGAGGCCAAAACTGAGGCAGCAGCTCAGTCCGGTGAAAAAATTGTCGTAGCGAATCTGCCGAAATCCGTTGGCGGAGCATGGTTTAACCGTATGGCGGTAGGTATTGAAAAATATGGGCAGGATACGGGGAATGAGGCGTTCCAGACAGGGGCGGACAAGGGAGATGCCGCATTACAGGTGAAAGAAGTTGAGAATCTGATCACACAGGGCGTCGATGTATTGACAATTGTGCCTGTGTCTCCGGAGGCTCTGGAACCGGTTCTTAAAAAAGCCAGGGAGCAGGGAATTATTGTTATATCACATGAGGCTCAGGGGATTGTCAACGTGGATTATGATGTGGAGGCGTTTGACGGGCCGGCATACGGAGCTCATCTGATGGACAAGATGGCAGAGGCCATGGGGGAAGAGGGAGAGTACGTAATGTGCGTCGGTTCTCTTACCGCAAAATCTCATATGGCATGGGCAGACGGCGCGGTTGCCCGTCAGAAGGAAGCTTATCCGAATATGATCTGTGTCAATGAGGATGCTTTCGTGGAGACAAACTACAATCAGAAAGCTTCCCAGGAGAAGGCGGCTGAGCTTATGAAAACTTATCCGGACCTGAAGGGAATGTTTGTGACCTCAGCCACGGATCTTCCCGGCTATGCACTGGCAGTGGAAGAAGCAAGCAAACAGGGGACAATTGCGGTAGTCGGCAACGGCCTTCCGAGCGCCAATAAAGATTATATTGAATCGGGCGCCCTTACCTTCTTAGGATGCTGGGATCCCGCAGACAGCGGCTACATTATGGCCAGGGTGGGCGAGATTTTAAAGAGCGGAGGCGCAATCACGGATGGGATGGATTTAGGAATTGAAGGGTACCACTCCATTAAGCTGGACGGTAATGTGATTATCGGTGAGGCATGGAGAGATGTGACAAAGGATACTCTGGCAGATAACGATTTCTAAACATTTATGTGACTGTTCGGCACTATTGAACCGTTACACATTTATTCTGAAAGGGGGCTGTCTCAATGTCGGGTTTGAGACGGTCCCCTTTGGCATTCACTGGCGGTGAAAAGCCGGCAGTGCGCGGCTTTCATTGTTTATACAACAGCAAAAGAGGTGTGCTCTATGAAAACTCCAGTATTGAAGGTATCGGGTATTAATAAATCGTTTTCAGGTCACCGGGTACTGAAAGACATCGACCTGACAATTTACCCCGGTGAACGGCTTTGCCTGGTGGGGGAAAACGGCTGCGGAAAGTCTACGCTGATTAAGATTATCTCAGGCGTTTACCGGGCTGATTCCGGGAGTATTGAACTGAATGGACGCAGTTACACGGAACTCCTGCCTGCCACATCAATTAAAGAAGGAGTGCAGGTTATTTATCAGGACTTTTCCGTTTTCCCAAATCTGACAGTGGCAGAGAACATCTCACTGGGGACCCAGCTTGTGGGGGGAAACCGTCTTGTGAATTGGAAACGGATGAGAAAACAGGCCGGGGAAGCTCTTGACATGATCGGTGTGGATATGGATTTGGACGAGGAGGTGAGCCGGCTGGCGGTGGCCCAGAAGCAGATTATTGCCATTTCACGGGCCATACTGCAAAATGCTAAGCTCATTATAATGGATGAGCCTACGACGGCCCTGACAAAAAAAGAGATAGAACGCCTGTACCAAATTATCTACGGCCTGTCGGAAAAGGGAATCGCGGTTATTTTCGTCAGCCATAAGCTGGACGAAGTATTTACGGTCTGCCAGCGCATCGCTGTCATAAGGAACGGAAATATGATTGTGGATAAGCAGGCAAAAGAGTTTGAGCGCGATAAGCTGGTCTATTATATGACAGGACAGGAGATAGAGGTAACTCCTTTCCAGTACAGGAAAATAAGTGACAAACCGGTGCTGGAGCTTGAAAACTGCAGCCAGCACGGATCATTTTATGATATCAGCTTCAAGCTGTGCGCAGGGGAGATTCTGGGCATTACCGGACAGCTTGGTTCCGGGCGGACGGAGCTTGCAAAGGCATTGTTCGGCATCGGGAAGATCCACGTGGGAACAGTCAAAATCCATGGAGAGCAGAAAACGCTTAAGAATATCCGGTCGGCTCTGGCTAATCATATCGGTTATGTCCCTGAGGATCGTCTGACAGAGGGGCTTTTTATGGAACGGACACTGACGGATAATATCAGCGCCTCCATTTTAGACCGCAAAAAAAAGAAAAACGGGATGCTGGATTTTAAAGGAATGAGGGAAGAAGCGGCGCAGCGAATAAGCGAACTGAATATTAATGCGGCGGGAACGGAGGTTCAGGCGGGAACGTTCTCGGGCGGAAACCAGCAGCGTGTCGTTATTGCAAAATGGCTGGCCAGCCGGCCGGAGATTCTGATACTGAACGGTCCCTCGGTTGGCGTGGATGTTAAATCAAAAAGCGAGATCCACCGTATTTTGAGGGAACTGGCGCAGAAGGGGCTGGCTGTCATTATGATTTCAGACGATGTGGGGGAGCTTCTCAGCACGACTAACCGGATTCTCGTCATGAATAGCGGCCGGATGATTTTTGAAGGTGAGACGGCCGGACTTACAGCCGGGATTTTAAACGAAAAGATTACGCAGAATGCCGGTGATGAGGAAAGTGCGGCAGCGCCGGCAGACAGAAAGGAGGTGCGGCAGCTTTGATGCAGTCTAAATTAAAAAAATTTGCCAGGAGCAATGAATTTATTGTCCTGATTATCCTGGTTCTGGTTATGGGGCTGTTCTCGGTGCTGAACCCCTCCTTTTTAACGCTGCGCAATCTCTTTGATTTATTTCGTACGATGATTGTAACAGGTATTTTTGCCTGCGGCGTCATGATGATTATCATCAACGGAGGAATCGATATGTCCTTTATGGCGATTGCGATCTGTTCCGCTTACATGACGGTGCGCCTTGCTACGTCACTGGGATTCCAGGGGCCGATCCTGGTTCTGATGATAATCTCGGCCGTGATAGGGATGCTCTTCGGATTTCTCAATGCGTTTCTGGTTAATAAGTTTGAGATACCCATTTTTATTGTAACGCTCAGCGTGGCAACGAGTATCAGGGGGCTGATGCTGAATTTTGTAGGAAATGAATATGTGGCCAGCGCAGAAATGCCTGCCTGTACAATCGAATTTTCAAAGACATACTGGTTCAACATGGTAGACGCCACCGGAGCCAGCTACGGGCTTCATTTTTCTGTATTCATTATGCTGGGGATCATGATTTTGACGCACCTGATTCTGGGCCACACGATAATCGGACGCGGGGTATATGCGCTGGGCGGAGACAGTGCCAGTGCGCAGAGAATAGGATATAACCTGACCAGGATCCGAATGTTCATTTACGGTTATGCCGGACTTTTAGCCGGGATTGCCGGTCTGATTTATGTCAGCAATAACCGTATGGCGGACCCGATGAGCTTTCAGGGGGAAGAGCTTACGGTTATCGCCGCGGTAGTAATGGGCGGAACCAGTATTTCGGGAGGCAAGGGAAGCGTACTGGGTGTTTTCCTGGGCCTGATGCTGACCAATGTAATCAACAATAATCTGGCGCTGATTAATGTACCTTCCTATTGGCAGAAATTTACCTTTGGCCTGCTGATCATCTTTGCCGTGCTGGTACAGTCCGTGAAGGCAAAGAGAGAGGCACGCAGCTGAAGCATATTTGTTCGGGATGAACGGAATAAACGGGATGAACGGACGGCATTCCGGACGCGCTTCAGACCGGGCAGACAGTGATAAGGAGGGAAATTACATGGGTAAAATAAAACAATTGCTGGGCATCAATCTGGCCGTATTTTTGATTTTTGCCTTACTTAAGCCGGAGCGCTTTCTTACGGCCTACAATTTTGAGTCAATGTGTTTCCAATTTCCGGAAGCGGGCCTTCTGACTCTTGGGATAGGAATCACTATGCTGACGGCGGGAGCCGATCTCTCGATTGTGGCCGTAGCCAACCTGACGGCTACGGTAAACGGAATTATTCTGCTGCAGTATATGCCGGCCGGGCTTACGGGCAGCGGAGTTTGGAGCTGGCTTCTGCTTTGCCTGGCTTTTGCGGCAGTGATAGGGCTGGTATGCGGAGTCATTAACGGCCTTCTGGTAGCGAAGTTGGGAATATTCCCGATTCTTGCCACGCTTGGGACACAGAATCTGTTTACCGGGATATGCATGGTGCTTACAAAAGGACAGGGGGTATTCGGTGTCTTTCCGGAACAGGTCATGTTTATTGGAAACGGCAAATTATTCGGGCTGGTGCCCATGCCGCTGATTATTTTCCTGGGCGCTCTGGCGGTGGTGTATCTGATTATCCACAGAACGCCGCATGGGTTGAAAACTCAGTTATTTGGTTCTAACCGGGTCGCCAGTTTTTACTGCGGTATTGACAATGTAAAAACGGTATTTAAAACGTATATGATGTCATCCATGCTGGGCGCGCTGACGGGTATCCTGATACTTGCCAGAACTAACTCTGCGAAATACGATTACGGTTCCTCTTACGTTTTGCAGGCAATGCTGGCATCTGTCTTTGCCGGAATCTCACCGCTCGGCGGAAAAGGAAATGTATTCAATATTCTGCTGTCGGTCGCAGCGCTGCAAATGCTGGATTCCGGATTCAACCTGCTTCGAATCAGCAGCTTTGTCCGTTCCTCCACCTATGGAATACTCCTGATTATAGGTATCCTGCTGGATTACCTGGCTGTTAAATACCGCCAGAAAAAGGAGATTGCACGGGCAAATCAGGCGGCGGCGAGGTAGGCAGTGGAAGAGAGGAAACAGAAGAGAAGGGGAGCGGAAGAAGGGAAACTAAAAAATATTAAAAATTGGAGGTGCTGGCGATGAAAGCGGCAGTATTTGAAAAAGAGGGGGTACTGGCAGTAAAGGAAGTGCCGAGGCCGGAGATTGTGAAGGATGATGACGTCATCATAGAGGTGGAGCTTTGCAGCATATGCGGTACGGATGTACATATAATGAGCATTCCGCCAGGATACAAAGCAACTCCCGGCACCGTTCTGGGACATGAGCTGGTGGGGAAAATCGTGGAAACCGGAGACAAGGTGACAACGGTTGCGGTTGGGGACCGTGTCGTTGTAAATCCCAATGACTATTGCGGCGTCTGCGATTACTGCAAAAATAATCTGCCGAATTTTTGTGAGAACATTAAAGCGATGGGGATCGACGTGGATGGAGGTTTTGCGGAATATGTCAGAACTTCAGAACGTGTGGTTTATAAAGTGAGCAGAGAGATACCGGCTGAAATTGCAGCTTTTGCAGAACCGCTGGCCTGCCTTCTGAACGGATTTCAGAAAATCAGAGTCATGCCGGGTGAGAGCGCGGTGGTGATCGGGGCCGGAACTATTGGACTTATGTTTACGCAAATGGTAAAGGCAGCAGGAGCTTATCCGGTAATTGTATCGGAACCAAGTGAACTCAGGCGGGAATATGCGCGGAAATCAGGGGCTGATTATGTGATTAATCCATTAGAAGAGGATTTGGAGTCCTTTGTCCGCGGGCTGATTCCAATGGGGGCCGATTATGGCATTGATGTGGTGGGAAGCCAGATGATGGAAGCGGTGAAGGCGGTGAGAAAAGGCGGCACGGTGCTGCTGTTCGGTGTAAACGCGAATGCCAGACCGGAGATTGTGCAGAGCCGGATTACCCAGCATGAAATCGACGTAAAGGGAACCTGGCTGGCAAACGCTACCTTCCCTCAGGCGGTGAAACTGCTGGAGAGCGGAGTGCTTAAGCTTCAGGAACTGATAACCCACACACTGCCGCTGGAGGATACGGTTAAGGGGATTGAACTGCTGGGCAGCGGTCAGGGAGTAGAGATATTTATTGATCCGAAGCAATAATTGATGAAAGTATTGAATCATTATGAAAAAATTAAATAATTACGATAACAAAATAATGGGGGATACGGAAATGGATTTTTTTAAATATAAGGAAGATACATCCCTGGAAGCAAGAAAATTAGAAATATCCGTCAAGAAGCAAAGGATAAACAAGATGCTTGATGAGCGGGGAATGGAAGCTCTACTGCTGACGAAACATCCAAATTTCAGCTGGATTACGGCCGGCGGCAAGAATTTTGTCGCAAATTGTTTTGACGGAGGCGCAGTCTCCATCCTTGTTACCAGGCAGAGCATGTACGCTGTCTGTAACATTATCGAGGAGCCTCGGCTCAGAACAGAAGAATTGCTGCCGGAGCTGGGATTTGAACTTTTCGTGTATGGGTGGGAAGAGAACAGGCTGGAGGAATTTGTTTCCAGGCATGTTTCATCCATGGACAAGGTGGTGAGCGATTTACCCTGCGGCAGCGCAGTGGTAGAAAACGGATGGATCAGTCCGCTCCGGTACTGTATGACGGAAAATGAGATGGGGAGGTACCGTTATCTTGGAGATACCATGTCCATGGCTCTGGAAGAATATCTGCCCAGGGTAAAGCCGGGAATGACGGAACTTGAAATTGCCGGGGGGATTTCAAAAGCATTGTGGAAATACAATATCGAACAGGTCATGCACCTTGTGTCGGCTGATGAGAGGGCCTGCCTGTTCCGCCATGGTCTTCCTACCGATAAACCACTTAAGAATAATCTGATTGTCTCCATCAATGGAAGATACAAGGGACTGGTTACCACGGTTTCGCGAATGATACATTTTGGCAGGCCGGATACATCACTGACCGAACAGTACCGGGATTGCAGTGAGATGGAATGTATGGCGGCTGCCAAAGCGGCTGTCGGTGCGGATGAACTTGATATGTATGAGACGCTGAAGCAGGCATATCTGGACAGGGGCTATCCTGGAATGTTTGAAAAACACGGACAGGGAGGCTGTCAGGGGTACTGGCCCAGAGAATATATGATCACGCCTGATTGCCACCATAAAATTCAGGAGAATCAGGCATATTGCTATAATCCGGTGGTAGATGGCACGAAGTCGGAGGACTCATTCATGGTCACAAAGGACGGACCGCTCTTTATTACAAGACCGATAACTTACCCGAAGCTGGTTTGGGAGGTGAATGGGATTCGGATGGAGAGGCCGGATATGCTGGTGGTAGACTGAACGGTACACGGGGCCGGAAAGGGGAAGTGGCAATGAAACGGACGGAATTATTGAATTCGGAGATCAGTTATGTGATTTCCAGGCTTGGCCATACGCAGCAGCTGACGATAGGAGATGCGGGGCTGCCGATACCGGAGGACGTGAAACGGATTGATTTAGCGCTTGTGAAAGGCGTTCCGGGATTTTTACAGACACTGGATGCGGTACTTTGTGAGATGCAGGTGGAAGGAATTATCCTGGCAGAAGAAATCCGTGAGAGGTCTCCGGAGATGGAGGCTGGGATTTTGAAACGCTTTCCGGATGCGAAAGTGCAATATGTGCCCCACGAAATGTTTAAGGAGAAGATGAAGGAGAGTCGGGCCGTGATACGGACCGGGGAGACTACGGCTTTTGCGAATGTGATTTTGGTTTCAGGGGTGACGTTTTAGGAAAAAGATAGATTGGGGGAATATAGGCTCTGCAGGAGCAGCACGGAGCGTGCAGGTTATCGTTTGCTCAGTGTCACAGGCAGTGAATAATGAAAGATAAAAAACTGCAAAAAGATTGGCAAAGGCTTTATTTGTAGATAATGGCTGCTCCGTTTGGGGCAGCCATTTTGTACGGTGTTAGTAAGATAAAATTTTTACTGATATATCTAATACGATACAGCTATAGTGTGATATAATGTGAACAGAGCAGGTGTGATGCCTGTTAATGTCCAAGCACTGGGGTGAGTTTTATGTATTTTTCCTAAGTGCAGCTATATTCTGAATATTGATGAGAACAAAAATTAAGCTATGAAGATATGGGAAATTGCATCGGATGATGTTGGAATTTAGAAAAGCAACATATTTTACTGGGAAAGGAATTGTGCAGTTTTTATGACGGAAACCATAGAATATTATAATAAAAATGCAGAAGCATTTAGGGATAATACGCAAAATGTTGTTTTTACGGAGACACAGGAAAAATTTATAGAATATCTAAAGCCAGGCGCCAGAATATTGGATTTCGGATGTGGTTCCGGAAGGGATACGAAGTATTTTCTTAATAGGGGATTCCAGACAGAAGCGACGGACGGCTCGGCAGAACTTGTTAAGATAGCCTCGGAATACACGGGGATTCAGGTAAAGCAAATGCTGTTTCAGGAGCTGGATGAGAACAATATATATGATGGGATATGGGCCTGTTCCTCGATTTTACATCTTACGAGAGGTGAGCTGACAGATGTGCTTAAAAAAATAGCTGGGGCGCTTGTCTCTAGAGGCGTGGTTTATACGTCCTTCAAGTATGGAACAGAAGAAACAGAACGGAACGGCCGTTACTTTACGGATATGACAGAGGATAAAATAAAAAGATTGCTGGATATTGTGGGCCTGTTCCTTATAGAAGATATGTGGATTACTTCGGATGTGCGTCCGGGAAGAGAAGATGAAAAATGGCTGAACTTAATTTTACGGAAAAAGAGTTAGAAAACAGGGAGACTATGCCGTGGAAGGATGAACGCTGTGAAGCGATTACAGGCGGCGAAAATAAAAACAGGTTTTTGCTGTATCAGTTGAAATATAGCATGATGAATGCAGATCGAATTGACATCATTGTGTCTTTTCTTATGGAATCCGGGGTTAGAATGCTGTTAAAGGATTTGCAGAGGGCTTTGGAGCGGGGAACCAGGATTCGGATTCTGACGGGAAATTATCTCGGTATTACGCAGCCGGGGGCGTTGTATTTGATAAAAGATGCCTTAGGTGATCAGATTGACCTTCGGTTTTACAAAGAGAAAGAGCGTTCTTTCCATCCTAAGGCTTACATATTTCATAAAAAGGGATTCGGTGAAATCTATATAGGTTCCTCGAATGTATCTCGAAGCGCCCTTACATCAGGGATAGAATGGAATTATCACTTTGACGTTTTCAGGGATAAGGATAATTTTAACCGCTTTTTTGAGAACTTTGAAGATTTGTTTTATAACCATTCGATTGTCATTGATGATGAGGTATTAAAGCAATATTCGAAGGAATGGAAGAAGCCGGCGTTACAGAAGGATTTGGACAGATATGATAACGTAAGCAAAGATAGCCGCGATACCGAGGCTCAGATGCTGTTCCAGCCCAGGGGAGCGCAGATAGAAGCTCTTTATGCCCTGAAGAACAGCCGGAGAGAAGGGGCGGATAAGGGACTGGTCTATGCGGCGACGGGAGTTGGCAAGACATATCTTGCTGCATTTGACTCCGCAGGATTTGAAAAGGTATTGTTTGTTGCTCACAGGGAAGAGATTTTACGGCAGGCAGCCAAAAGCTTCCAGAATGTAAGGCATTCTCAAGATTATGGTTTTTTTACCGGGAAAGAGAAGACCGTGGGAAAATCAGTCATTTTTGCGTCTGTGGCTACTTTGGGAAGACAGGCGTATTTACATGACAGGTATTTTGCTGAAGATTATTTTGATTATATTGTAATCGATGAATTCCACCATGCGGTTACGGAGCAGTATAAGCGGATTATGGCATATTTTAAGCCAAAATTTCTGCTTGGACTGACTGCTACACCTGAGAGAATGGACGGAAGAAGTATTTATGAATTGTGTGATTATAATGTACCCTATCAGATAAGCCTTCAGGACGCCGTGAATAAGGGAATGCTTGTACCGTTTCATTATTATGGCGTTTATGACGAGACGGTGGATTATTCCGGCATACGTAAAGTGAAAGGGAAATATGATGAGGAAGAATTGACCAGGGAACTGTTGGTAAACAAGAGGTATGCTCTGATCTATAAGCACTACATGAAGTATCGGTCCCAAAAAGCTCTGGGTTTCTGTTGTTCCAGAAAACATGCGGAGGAGATGGCAAAGGAGTTTTGCCTGCGTGACATACCGGCTGCAGCAGTTTACAGCAATTCTGATGGCGGGTATTCAGAGGATAGAAGTGTGGCCCTGCGAAAACTGGAACACGGGGAGATCAAGGTTATTTTTTCCGTAGATATGTTTAATGAAGGTTTGGATATCAGTGATATTGATATGGTGATGTTTTTACGTCCTACGGAATCACCGGTAGTGTTTTTGCAGCAATTAGGAAGAGGACTGAGAAAAAGCAGAGGGAAGGATTTTTTAAATGTCCTAGATTTTATCGGTAATTATGAAAAGGCCGGCTCAGCCCCGTTTTTGCTCAGCGGAAGACCGTATTCCAGCGCGGAAGCCGGAAGAATGCAGCAGTCAGATTTTACATTTCCGGATGACTGTGTTGTAGACTTTGATATGCGTCTGATTGATTTGTTTCAGGAAATGGCGAAGAAAAGGGTAAAAAAAGACGATAGGGTCCGCGAGGAATATTTCCGCATTAAAGAACTGCTGGATGGCAGGGTGCCCAGCAGGATGGAACTATTTACTTATATGGAAGATGAGGTTTATCAGATATGCAGTGAGGTGAAAAACAGTCCGTTTAAGCACTATCTGAGATATCTGGATAGTTTGAAGGAGCTTGGGGCGGAAGAGGAGGCTGTTTATCATAGTATAGGGAATGAGTTACTGGAAATGATGGAGACTACGAAGATGACAAAATCCTATAAAATGCCGGTTCTTATGGCGTTTTATAATGATGGTGATATTAAGATGGAAATTGATGAAGAAGATATTTATCGGAGCGATATGACATTTTATTATACGGCGAATAACTGGAAGGACTTAGAAAAAGATAAGTCCACCAGAGATTTTAGAACATGGGACAAGAAGAGGTGGGTTAGTGAGGCACTGAAGAATCCGGTGCGTTTTTTGATGGAATCTGGGAATGGTTTTTTTATAAAGAAGGAAGGGGCGGTGCTCGCATTAAGTGAACAGCTTCATGATGCAGTGAAACAGAGCGGATTTGCGGAGCAGATGAAGGATATCATTGAATATAGGGTGATGGATTATTATCGGAAGAGGTATGAAGCGATATAAGATTGAAAGCTCAAAAGGAGGAGGTGTGGCTGCGTACGAATATAAAATTTATGGTAAGAAAATAAGAAAAAATAGTTTTATACAAAACTGCTGATGAAAAAGAAAATGGTAATGAGAACCCGAAATTATTTCCCGGCGGCACTCTGTTCAAATCAGATTGCCGCCGGATAAAACACAATATTACAAATCCATTAATATATATCCAATACTACTAATTCTTCTCACTTAAAAAAACATCTCCTCACATATCCTTTTCCCCGTCTCCGTCCGGAAGATATTATGATAAGCCGCATCGGCAGCCTCCGGTTCCAGTCCTTCTTCAAACAGATTTACCAGGAAATCGGCCTCCAGCAGTATCTGGTAATCCAGGCCGTCCACATCGGAATAAGTGTGGTGATGACCGACCAGATAGCAGACGCGGTCGACAACGGAGGCGCGGAAACCGAGGGAACGGAGCAGTTTTTCAGCGGGTTCAGGTCCTTCCTGTTCCTGCAGCTTGCCGTTGCAGTAGCCATACTTTTCTTCGGCAGGTTTAATCCCGATATCGTGTACAATTGCGGCGGCTTCCAGAATAAACTGGGTATCGCTCTCCAGATTCTCCGACAGCCCAATCAGACGCGCGAAGCTGTGAACCTTGATAAGGTGCTGAATCCGTTTCGGATCGCCGGAGTTGTAGCTAATCATTTTCATTAACAGATCGTCTAAAATATCCATTTTAAAATTCCCCTCTTTCCGCTGCGGGTGAGGTCACACCCGTTATAAGAATACAATTGTGTAAGTAAAGTTCGGACAGCATGAACTGTTATCTAGAGTATACCTGATTTGTGCCGCCGCTACAACGCCTTTGTTTACTTTTCCCTTAAAGTATAGTAAAATAAGTGTTACTATTCACAGCCCCGCTGAAAAACGCGGTTTAGCGGACAGTAACAAGTAAGTAACAATTCAGACAGGCCTGCACACTTACTGTGCCGACCATACTAAAATGCAATGGCAGACACCCGTTAAAGGGCGTCTGATGCTGTAATTGTTGCAATCATAATGGAGGAATTCTTAACGGATGAAAAAGTATGATTATCTTCTGGTAGGAAGCGGCCTGTATGCGGCCGTATTTGCCTGGATGGCCGGAAAACACGGGAAGAGATGTCTTGTGATAGAAAAGAGAGAGCATATTGGAGGCAATATTTACTGTGAAGAAACGGAAGGGATCCGGGTACATCAGTACGGCGCCCATATCTTCCATACCTCCAACCGGGAAGTATGGGATTTTGTCAATGGGTTCACGGAGTTTAACCGTTATACCAACAGTCCGGTCGCAAATTATAACGGCGAGATGTACAATATGCCGTTCAACATGAACACATTCAGTAAAATGTGGGGCATTTCCAAGCCGGAAGAGGCGAAAGCCATTATAGAGGAGCAGAAAAAAGCCGTTCCCGGAGAGCCGGAGAACCTGGAGGAGCAGGCGATCAAGCTGGTCGGTACGGATATCTATAAAAAACTGGTAAAGGGCTATACGGAAAAGCAGTGGGGACGTGATTGCAGGGAGCTTCCCGCCTTCATTATCCGCCGTCTGCCGGTGCGTTTTACCTATGATAACAATTATTTTAACGATCCTTATCAGGGAATCCCGAAAGATGGTTATAATGCTATTATAGAAAAGCTTTTTGAGGGCTGCGAAATCAGGACCGGAACAGACTATCTGGAGAACCGGGAAGATTACGACGGGATAGCAGAAAAGATTGTTTACACCGGAATGATAGATGCGTATTACGATTACCGCTTCGGCAATCTGGAGTACAGAAGCCTGCGGTTTGAATCGGAGCTTTTGGATACCGACAATTACCAGGGAGTGGCTGTCGTCAATTATACCGACAGGGAAACTCCGTTTACGCGAATCATCGAGCATAAACATTTTGAATTCGGAACACAGCCAAAGACTGTCATTACCAGGGAATATCCCGAAGACTGGAAGATGGGCATGGAGCCGTATTATCCGGTAAATGATGAGAAGAACCAGGAGCTTTACGGCAAATATGCCGGACTTGCAGCCGGTGAGGATAATGTGATTTTCGGCGGCCGCCTGGCAGAGTATAAGTACTATGACATGGATAAGGTAATAGAATCTGCGCTGAAACGTGCGAAAGAGGAATTTGGAGATGAGCAGTAATAAAACTGTAACCCACGGGCAGATACCGGCCGGCCGGCCCGCTGCTGAGCCGGATCCGCAGGCACAGGGCAGGTTCTACGAACCGGAAATCCTAAGCCGCCTGCAGCAGGAAATCCTCTCAATCCTTGATGATTTTCTGCTAATCTGTGAAACGTACCATCTGGAATATTTCGGCATTGCCGGAACGGGAATCGGTGCCATCAGACATAAGGGGTTTATCCCCTGGGATGATGACATCGATATTGCCATGCCCAGAAAAGACTTTGAGAAGTTTCTGAAGATTGTGCAGAAGAAGATGGGCGATAAATATCTTGTTCTGAATGCAAAAACATGCCCGGCATATCCTCTGATGACGACCCGGCTTGTAAAACGGGGAACCGTATTTATTGAGGAAGTGATGAAGGACGTTGACTGCCCGTTCGGAATTTTTCTGGATCTCTATGTGCTGGACAATGTTTCCGACAACCCTGTTATGTATCAGGTGCAGTCCTGGACGGCATGGTTTTTCAGCAAGCTCATGATCCTTCGGGCCATTCCGAAACCCACACTGGCACAGAAGGGATGGAAGGCAAAGCTGATCTGGTCGGTCTGCGGCCTGGTTTACAGCAGCATGAAACTGCTTTGCATTTCGCCGGAAGGCCTGAGAAGGCGGTGCGAGGCGGTATGCAGGCGGTATGAGAAGATAGATACGGACCGGATGGCATTCCTTCCCGACACCAGCCCCTATTGGAATCTGGTGGACAAGCGGAAATACCATCCTCTCAGAAAAATAGAATTTGAGGGAAGAAGGATTAATTTTCCCGGCAATATAGAAGAGATGCTCATCAACATGTACGGAGACTTCATGGAGCTTCCTCCTGCGGAAAAACGAAAAACGCATTATCCTTATAAACTGTCCTTTTCCGGCGGAGAGAATCCCGGGGTATAAGGTACGTCGCCGTGAAAAATATGACAACAAATGAAAGACAGGTAACCGTGATGAATCTACTCAGAACACTCCTGATTGGCGGAGATGATAATCTGGAAAAACGGAATATGGTCTGGAACATGCTGGGAAGCTTGCTCTATGCGTTCGCATCGATGGTTCTGTCTATCGTGGTGATTCAGGTAGTGGGAGAGGACGAAGGTGGAATATTCAGCTTCGCCTTTTCCGCATTCGGACAGCATATGTTTATGGTCGCCTATTTCGGAATGCGTCCCTTTCATATTACGGATATAGGAAGGCGTTACACCTTTGGAGAATATCTGCGCCTGCGTTTTGTAACCTGCGGCGGAGCGCTTGTTTTTGGCCTGCTGTATGTATACTTTAACCAGGATACTTATACTTACGTAAAGACCATGACGGTGATTTTAATGGTTTGTTATAAGGTGATAGACGGCTTTGCCGATGTATACGAAGCCGAGTTTCAGAGAGACGGCCGCCTTTATCTGACAGGAAAGTCCAATACGTTCCGGACGCTCTTTTCAGCGGGCAGCTTTATCGCCTGCCTTGTTATGAGCCATAACCTGGTGCTGTCCTGTATGGTTTCGGTGATTGCACAGATTCTGGGCGTCCTGATATTTAATATATCCATAATCGGAGAGCTTCCCCAGGTGGACTGGAGCTGCCGGAAAGGCAGATGTTCGCTGCTGTTTCAGGAAAACTTCCTGCTGTTTCTCTCGGCGATTATTGATTTCTATGTATTTTCCGCATCCAAATATGCAATTGAGGTAAATATGCTGAACAAAGATCAGGCCATTTTCGGAGCTATCTTTATGCCGACCAGCGTCATTAACCTGGTGGCCGGTTTCGTAATCAGGCCTTATATTACAAAGCTGTCCCTGGTCTGGGAAAACCGCGAATTTGCGAATTTCGCGAAGGTGGTCGGCCGTCTGGCTGCCATCATTGCCGGACTTACGGTGCTGGCTTTAGGCGGAGCATGGTTCCTGGGAATACCGGTGCTGAGCATGCTGTATCCGAAGTTAGGATATGCGATTGCAGACAGCCGCCTGCCGCTGCTTCTGATCATTTTGGGAGGAGCGTTTAACGCCTATATTAACCTGTTCTATTATTCACTGATTATTATGCAGAAGCGCAGGCACATATTTGTCATATATGCCCTGGTGGCAGGGGCCGCCTTCCTGATTTCCTCTCCGTTTGTGAGGTGGATGGGAATTCTGGGAGGAGCGTTGTCCTACCTGATGCTGATGTTTGCGCTGACAGTCTGCTTTGGGCTGACGGCCCTCTATTTTTACAGGAAAGAAAACCGAAATGGGAGGAAAATGGCGAAATGATTAATTTTACAGTTGGACCCGTTCAGATGGAGGAAGAGATACGGGAAATCGGCGCAGAAGAGATACCGTATTTCCGCACGCCGGAATTCTCCGCACTGATGAAGGAAAATGAATCCCTGATGACCCGTTTTATGAAGGCCGGTGATAAGGCCAGAACAGTGTTTCTGACAGCCTCCGGCTCAGGGGCCATGGAGGCGGCGGTAATCAACCTTTTTACCCCGGATGACCGGCTTTTGGTGGTGAATGGCGGCAGCTTCGGCGCGCGTTTTGTGAAAATCTGTGCTGTCCATGGGATTCCTTATGATGAAATAAAACTGGAGAGCGGCCGGAAATTAACGGCCGGGCATTTAATTCCCTATGCAGGCCAGGGATATACGGGTTTTCTCGTCAATGTCCATGAAACTTCCACCGGAGTTCTCTATGATATGGACTTAATCAGCCGTTTCTGCAGGAAAAACGGGATGTGGCTTGTGGTGGATGCCATCAGCTCTTTTCTGGCCGATGACTTCAGGATGGAGGAATGGGGCGTGGATCTGGTGCTGACCGGATCACAGAAGGCTTTGGCCCTGCCTCCGGGGATTGCCGCGGTTGTGATGAATGAAAGAGCAGTTAAACGGGTGGAAAAGGCAGAACCCAGGTCGCTCTATTTTAACCTGAAGGACTGTTTAAGAGACGGGGAACGGGGACAGACTCCGTTTACCCCGGCTGTCGGCATCCTGATCCAGATGAACCGCAGGCTTAAAATGATAGACGAAAAGGGAATGGAAAGGGAGAGGGAGCAGATAGAATCATTGGCATCAGATTTCCGGCGCCAGATTTCCGGTATGCCGTTTGAAATTGTATCCGAATCGCTGTCTGCGGCGGAAACGCCCCTTCATCCCACCGGAACGCTTCCCGACGGAAGTCCGGTATCGGCTTACCGGATTTTTGAGATACTGAAAGACGAATACGGGATCTTTGTATGCCCCTGCGGCGGTGAACTGGCAGAGAAGGTTTTCCGCGTGGGCCATATAGGGCATCTTACGGCAGAAGATAATAAAAAACTGATTGATGCATTGAAAGACATGCAGAACAGGGGGCTTTTGTGAAAACACTGATTTTAGCGGCAGGACGAGGGACGAGAATATCGCGTTATCTTTCCGGAAACCCGAAATGTACGGTGGATATCGGGGAAGGAAAATGTCTGATCCAGTATACGGTGGATCTGCTGAAATCCAGGGGAATCCGCGATATCGGGATTGTTCTGGGATATAAGAGCCAGGTGATACGCGACGTTCTTGAGGGCCGGGAGGTTTCATTTTTCTATAACCCGTTCTACGATGTAACCAACAGCATTGCTTCCGCCTGGTTTGCCAGGGATTTTCTCGAAGGAGACGATCTGCTGATTATGAATGGGGATGTTTACCTGGAAGACCGTCTTCTGGACCGGATCCTGGCGGAGAAGAAGAGTCCGGTGATGTTTGCCGATGAGAGCCGGAAAGAGACGGCCGATTATAAATTTTTCTATGAAGACGGGATTTTAAAAAAATACGGGAAAGAGCTGGAGGGCAGCGATATTACAGGTGAATATATCGGAATCGGCCGGTTTGCCAGAGCGTTCCTTCCCGAATTTTGCGGCAGGATGGAAGCGATGATTAACCGGCAGGAGCATTCCGTCTGGTGGGAGAATGTGATTTACGGACTGACAAAAGAGATGCCGGTCTATGTGGAGGACGTGGACGGACATTTTTGGGCGGAAGTAGATTATATCGAGGATTACGAGCGGATTCTGGAACACAGAGGCGTGGAAAAAATCGTGAGATAGTATACCGTAACAATTCAGTCATGATGTATTCCGCGAGGTGTTTTCCCGTTTCTGTGCATCGTTTATTGCAGTTTGGCCAAAGGCTGAACTGTAATAGCTTACCCGATAAATAGAGCAGGCAGGTGTGGACTTTGAAAGAGAACGTTCAAAAAGAAATTATAAAAAACCAAAAGAAGCTGGCTCTGACCGTGCTGGCTGTTCTTATTGCAGGCATTTTTCTCGAAATATTCTGTAATCTTCCGCTGTTCCGGGCGAACTCCGGGAAAAACCAGGGCAGTTTTTCAGTTGACATAAGTCAGACTACTTATGAGGGATTCCATGAAGACGGAGGAAAACTGGTATTTGACGGGAACGGCGGCAAGATACGCGTGCCGCTTAGCGGACGTTATGTGGACAAGTTCTGTTATTCCTACGAATATGAGGGTCTGCTGAATGCCACGGTGAAGGTGGGAGTTTATAATGAGTACGGCGAGCTGCGGGAGCGTGACATCCTGACGGTGGAAGACAGAAACAGCAAGAATATAAAAACTTCCTGGATTCCTGTGGGAAAGAGGGCGGAGTATGCGGAAATCTATATTTTCCGGGATGCTCTTGACGAGCCGGGGCTGTCTTATATTGATTTTTCCGGTTTTCCGTTAAAAATCTCAGGTTTTGAGGCAGTCACAATCCCTGCCGTCAACTGGTACAGGCTGTGCTTCTTCTGGTGCGCCCTTGGAATTGCCGCCATGCTGATTTTCTTCCGGGAGTATTTTGGAAAACGGATTGAAGTGGGATTCCTGGTTATTTCCGTCACCATAGGGACGCTTTTCTCCCTGTCCCTGCCGGCCAATAAGGTGAGCTGGGATGAGGAGGTTCATTTTTCACAGAGCTTCTGGCTGTCCAACTACAGAACGCCGGTATCGGTTTCCCCTGCCGTCACCCAGGAGTTTATTGCCGGGATTGACACCTGGCCTTATAATCAGCCGGGAACAGTGGAAGAACAGAGAGAGCTTGACAATTATCTGGACACTGCGGGCGATTACCGGAACGGGGGAATTACCTGGAGCGCTGATTTAAATAAAACAATTTTTACCGGATATGCCGGCGAGGCATTATTCCTGAAAGCGGGACAGATGTTTCGTCTGCCCTTCTCCCTCGTATATAAGCTGGGAAGGCTGGGCAACCTTTATATTTACTGTATCATCCTCTGTCTGGCCATCAGGAAAACACCGGTCGGAAAAGGGATTATGGCTTTCCTCGGGCTGATGCCGGAGCCGATGATGCTGGCCGGGGTATATTCTTACGACCCGACTGTGACGGCTTTTATGTATTTATCCTTTGCCTGCATCCTCCGGGCCATTTTAGATACGGAGAAAAAGATAACCTGGACGGACTATGCCGTGATGATGCTGGCATTCTTCTGGGGATGCCGAATCAAGGCGGTATATGCGCCGCTGCTCCTGGTTGGCCTGTTAATACCTGCGGATCATTTCAGAAGCCGGAAAGAGCGTCTTATTATGAAGGGCGGAATGATAGCCTTGTGCCTTGGACTGATGGCCTCTTTTGCACTGCCGGCAATCTTTTCACCCAGCGAGACGGGAGATTTGAGGGGGGAGAATACCAGCGAAGCAGGACAGATGTCCTATATACTTGGACATCCAGTCGCTTATGCAAAGATATTGCTCCAAAATATCTTTAATACCCTGCCTTCTTATGTAATGGGCGAAAAATCGCTGGGACTGCTGGGACATCAGGGAGAGGCAGCGTTTCCCTGGCTGATTTATGCAGGCTCTGCGGCAGTTATCCTCACGGGTGGACAGTCTTCCTGTGGAAAACGTCTTGACTGGAAGCAGAAATTGTGGATATTCGTCCTCGCATCGGCGGCAGTTGTCCTTGTCTGGACATCTATGTATCTTGTTTTTACAACACCGGGCAATACTTATATTGACGGCGTGCAGGGGCGTTACTACATTCCGCTTCTGTTCCTGGTATGGCTGGTGTTTAACCCGAAATGGATTACCGTACACCTTAAAAATCAGGATTACTATGCAGTGGTGCTTGCGCTGGCAGGAGGAATTCTTTTGTCAGAGTATTATGTGAATGTGCTGCAGAAGTTCTGTCTGTAACATTTAATATTGAAAGGAAGTGGCAGGATGAAGATACAGAAACGAGGTTTGGTTATGTCCGGCATTATAACCGGCGCAGACAAAGAAGGACGGCCGTTGCATACCTTTGCAGTCTGTGCCTATAAGGATTCGCCTTATCTGGAGGCCTGCATCCGCTCCCTTACGGAGCAGCAGGTAAAGACAGATGTGATTTGCTGTACCTCCACTCCGAGCCCTTACATCGAAAAAATTACAAAGAAATATGCGGTTCCTCTCTATGTGCGGGAGGGAGAGAGCAACATCAGGGAGGACTGGCTGTTTGCCTGGCATAAAGCCGGTGGCCGTCTGGTGACGATTGCCCATCAGGACGACGTTTACAGAAGCGATTATACAAAGGAGCTTTATCAGGCGTTTGCGAAATACCCCGACATGTCGGTTTTTGTCAGTGATTACATGACGTTAAAGATGACGGAAAGAGGGATGAAGACCGAGTGCTTCAACAAGGTATGGCTGGTGAAGAAGATACTTCGGATGCCGCTCCGGCTGAAATTGCTGTCAGGTCTGCGGCCGGTAAAACGAAGCAGCGTTATCTTCGGCAATTCGCTCTGCTGTCCGGCCTGTACGTATCAGAAGGAGCTGGCGGGGGAAGAGATGTTCCGTTCCAGGTATGATTTTGCTCTGGATTGGGATAATCTTTATGAGCTTGCAGGACAAAAGGGCAGATTTATCTGCGTGGAAAAACCGCTGATTGCATACAGGGTCCATGAGGGGGCGACGACGAAAGCCTGCATTGAAGACAACAGGCGGACAAAGGACGAGATGGCCATGTTCGAGAAAATGTGGCCCGGATGGCTTGTGAAGATTCTGATGCATTTTTACGTGAAGGCCTATGACGAATACGGTAACAGTTGAGACAGGTCTGCGCACTGGCTGCGCTGAACGTGCGAAAAGATAGTGGCAGCAGGCATTCGGCTCATCGCGAAGCGATTTCAATTAGCCGAATGCTGTAACAGTTCAGACAGGTCTAAAAATTAGTACAATAAGTACGGGATGGCAAAGCGCCGGGAGGACGAGATGAGTTCGGCAGAAGTACCGGAAAACGGAAGAATAAAAATAGATGTGATCATTCCTGCTTTCAGGCCGGGTGACAAGCTGGAGCAGCTTCTGAAGCGGCTGCAAAAGCAGACCTGGCGTCCAAACAGGATCATTATCATGAATACGGAACGCCAGTATTGGAATGCAGAGCGTTACGAGCCGCTGTTTGAGGGCAGTGAGACAGAGCTGACCTTAATCCATCTGGCTCAGGAGGATTTTGATCACGGGGGTACCAGACACAGGGGGATTCTTGAATCGGATGCTGAAATCTGCATCTGTATGACCCAGGACGCCTTACCCCATAATAGGGAGCTGGTAAAAAATCTGGTTTCGGCCCTGATGGCCGGGGAAGATATTGCGGCATCCTATGCGAGACAGCTTCCAGCGGCGGACTGCGGAGTGATTGAGCGTTTTACCAGAGATTTTAATTATCCGGGTATCAGCCGGGTAAAGGGGAAGGAAGACTTAGAAATACTTGGCATTAAGACGTATTTCTGTTCCAATGTCTGCGCCGCTTATAAACGTGACATCTATCTGAAACTGGGAGGCTTTACGGCGAAGACAGTATTTAATGAAGATATGATTTACGCGGCCACAGCCGTAAAGGCGGGATATAAAATAGCCTATGCGGCAAACGCGGAGGTGATTCATTCCCACAATTATAAAGCAATGGAACAGCTTCACCGGAACTTTGATCTGGCAGTTTCCCAGGCGGATCATCCGGAAGTATTCGGCGGACTTCCCTCCGAAGGGGAAGGGATGCGTCTTGTCAGGACAACGGCCGGATGGCTGTTAAAGAATGGAAAATGGTATCTGCTTCCGGAGCTTGTGCTCCAAAGCGGATTTAAATATATTGGATACCGGCTGGGAAAAGCATATAAAAAACTTCCGGTCCGGCTGATTAAAAAGCTTACAATGAACCAGTCGTACTGGGAATAGTTGTTGGTTACTGTTCGAAGAACCGCGCTTTCCAGCAAAGCTGCGAATAATAATAAGCGTTACATTGACGGAGGAAAAAATGGCAGAGCTGCTAATTGTAATACCCGCTTATAATGAGGCAGAAAATATTGAACGCGTAGTAAACCGGCTCATAAAAGAGTTTCCGCAGTATGACTACGTGATTGTAAACGACGGTTCCAGGGATGAGACGGCGGCTATCTGCAGGCGCAATGGCTATAATCTTTTGGATCTGCCGGTTAATCTGGGACTTGCAGGCGGTTTTCAGGCAGGGCTTAAGTATGCGGCCCGGTATGGATACCGTTATGCGGTTCAACTGGACGGAGACGGACAGCACAGGCCGGAATATATTGCGGCGATGAAAGAAAAAATGGACGAGGGCTACGAGATAGTAATCGGCTCCCGCTTTGTCGGCCAGAAGAAACCATTTACGATGAGGATGCTTGGTAGCAACCTGATTGAGAAAGCAATCCGGATGACAACCGGTGTGGATATCAAGGATCCGACCTCCGGAATGAGAATGTTCAGCAGCAGGATGATTGAGGAGTTCGCCAAAGGACTGAATTACGGACCGGAGCCGGATACAGTTTCCTATCTCATTAAACAGGGGGCAAGAATCGCGGAGGTTCCCGTTATTATGGACGAGCGCCTGTTGGGAGCCAGCTACCTGACCCCGGTCAATGCATCCCGGTATATGATTAAAATGCTGATATCAATCCTGCTGATACAGAATTTCAGGAAGAGAGGGTGACGGATGATGACGCTTATGCTTCGGATTGTTTTAATTGTTGTTTCTGTGGCGACCACGATTCTTATTATGAGGCGGATCCGCCAGTCCAAACTTCAGATAGAGGATTCCATCTTCTGGATTGGTTTTTCCTTCATACTGATTTTGTTCAGTATATTTCCGCAGTTACCGGCGATTCTGGCCCGGCTGGCGGGGACATATACGACAGCGAACTTTATTTTCCTGTCGGTGATTTTCCTGCTGATTGTAAAAATGTTCCATATGTCAATTAAGATGTCACAGCTGGAAACCAGGGTAAAAGAACTGGTTCAGGAGATGGCTCTGGAGGAGAACAGGAGGGCGCAGGAGGAGAAGGAAAAGCGGATAGAACGGGAATCTGGTGTTTCCGAACATGTTTCTGAATAGGTTATTGTTTATAACGCGCCGCTATGTGTGGGTTTTTAGATTTAGTTAAGCAGGTGAGGACGCCGCCGGTACGGCCAGCGGACGGGTGGGGTGGTTTTATGAGTCTTTCGTCCCGGGGGAAGATTGTCGTGGTTTGGGGCTGCGGGCGAAGATAAAGTCTGCGGAGCACGCTCCCGCTCTGTGAAATGCATCGCGCTGCTAGTGCGCCCAGAAAGGGCGTGATATTTAACAGGTGGAAATCCTGTCCGGAAAGGTGCTAACCACACCACCGGTAGCGAGTCTTGAGTCGGTAGCAGTAATGCTGCCTTCTAAGCGTAGACAGTCAGGTAACAGGGCTGAAAGTGATAGAGTACCGAAATCGATGCAGGTCCGGCAGGCCGACGCTTTTAGCATAGCGGAAGGCAACAGGTGGGTTTATCGCAATGGTGAGATTTCACACACTGCCGCGGTGTCTGAGAGCCAGCCACGTTACACAATGATATCACGTCAACTGGGGAGAGCCTGTCCCCTCCCGTGGGAAGTGTGTTCGCATGGGTATGCCGGACGCGAGGAAGGCAAAAGGGGGGCAGGCAGTCGGATGGCCGGATAGTACCGGAGAAAGCGGGTAATGCCGCCGGAGGGAAGCCGGGAGAGGGCATCAATCCTCAAAGCCCTGCCATATAAGGCAATATCAAAGAGGAAACATCAACTATACACAGAGGTAGACCTATGATGGAAACGAAATTGGAGAGAATACCGCAGTTATCAAGCGAACAACCGGAGTTGGTATTCACATCCGTCGGGCATCTGATTAATAAGGAAATGCTGAAAAGGTGCCACGAACAAATGGATGGAAAGAAAGCGGCAGGAATCGACGGAATAACGAAAGAAGACTACGAAAAGAATCTGGAAGAAAATCTGGCCAGACTGGTGGAAAGCCTGAAAAGAAAGGCATATAAGCCAAAGCCGGCCAGAAAGGTAGAGATACCTAAAGAAAACGGAAAGACCAGGCCAATCAGCATCTACTGCTACGAGGATAAGCTGGTACAGGAGGGACTGAGAGAAATCCTGGAGGCTGTGTTTGAACCACAGTTTTATGACAACATGATGGGATTCCGACCAGGCCGAAGCTGCCATCAGGCGCTGAGGAAGCTAAATCAGATGCTGGAAAGAGAAAAAACGAACTATGTGCTGGATGCGGATATCCAGGGTTTCTTTAATCATCTGGACCATAAATTGATAGAAAGATTTGTGGAATCAAGAATCAAAGACCCGAACATCACGCGTCTGATAAGAAGGACGCTGAAAGCGGGAATCATGGAGGATTACGGGTATCAGGAAAGTCCGGAGGGTTCCGGCCAGGGAAGTGTGTGTTCGCCCATCCTGGCCAATATCTATATGCATTATGTACTGTTATGGTGGTTTGAAGAAAAAGTTAAGCCGAAGATGCGGGGATACTGTGGTCTAATCGTATATGCCGATGATTTTGTAGCCTGTTTCCAATATAAAGAGGAGGCAGAAGAATTCTATAGCCGCTTGAAACATAGAATGGAGCACTTCGGGCTGAGCCTGGAAGAAGAAAAGAGCCGTCTGATAGAATTTGGCCGCTTTGCAAAAGAAAGAGCAGAGCGGGAGGGAAAGAAGACGGGAACCTTTGACTTTCTGGGCTTTACACACTACGTTTCAGAAAGCAGGAACGGAAAGTTCCGGGTGAAGAGGAAAACCAGCAGAAAGAAGCTGCAAAAGAAAAGCAGGGAAATCCATGCGCAAATCAAAAAGGAGCGTCATAAGGAAATTTCCGTGCAGGTGAAGAAGCTGAATGAGATATTAGTTGGATACTACCATTACTATGGACTGACCGATAACAGCCGGAGTATCGGCCTGTTCTACCGGGAGGTAGAAAAGACGCTGTACAAGTGGCTGAACCGGAGGAGCCAGAAGAAAAGTTATACATGGGAAGGGTTCAGGGAAATGATGAAGCAGCACCCATTGGCGAAACCTAAAATCTATGTGAGTATATACGCTTGAACTGACGAACAATGAACCTTATAAAGAGCCGGATGCGGGAAATCCGCACGTCCGGATTCTGTGAGGGGTATGCCACGTAAGGGGCATATCTACTCGACAGCTCGACAGGACCTCGCTAATCAGCGATGGATTTAGGCGGCATCCGCAGACTTTATCTTCCCCTCCGCCCCCAAGGTCAGGTTTTCGCCGGGACGAAAGACTCCGCCAAGTGTATCGGCCCCGTCCACTGGCCTGCGGCCGCTGAATGTCTCACGCGTTAAGTGCGGAGGGCGGACCTTGTCGCGGGCACTCAGCGCTACCGTGTACGGGAAATACGATATGCCTTCAACGGGCTTTAAAAAAATTGCGGAAGATTTGATATCAGTCTGCTGGAAACACGTTCCGGACGCGTCCTCCGGGCCTCAGTTAAATCATTGGGTGTAAACAGTAACACGCTGATAAAGCCGTTCATGTTGACTGAAACAACTATTGCCAGGTTCCAAAGGTAGTGATATAGTATTGCATAGCCGGTACCGTACAGGCTGCCCCCGGCTTATGGATTGTGAGACAGCTTATAGATCAGATTAAAAGGAGAGTAATCATGGGAAAAATCACAGTAACCCCTTGTGATATAGAGGGACTTTATGTTATCGAACCAACCGTATTTAAGGATGAGCGAGGCTATTTTGTAGAGACCTATAATCAGAATGATTTCAGGGAAGCAGGCCTTGATATGGTGTTTGTCCAGGACAACCAGTCGATGTCTGTAAAAGGTGTGCTCAGGGGGCTTCATTACCAGAAGGAATTTCCTCAGGGCAAGCTGGTTCGAGCAGTCCGCGGTGAAGTTTTCGACGTGGCTGTGGATCTGCGTACCGGTTCCCGGACATACGGAAAATGGTTCGGCGTTGTGATTTCAGCGGAGAATAAAAAACAGTTCTATATTCCGGAGGGGTTTGCCCACGGCTTCCTGGTACTTTCGGATGAGGCGGAGTTTGCATACAAATGTACCGACTTCTACCATCCGGGCGATGAAGGCGGGCTGGCTTACAACGATCCGGAGATCGGAATCGAGTGGCCGGTTACCGAGGGCATGGAACTGATTATTTCCGAAAAAGATAAAAAATGGGGCGGTTTTAAGGATACGTTTAAGTTCCAGCTTTAAATCCGCGCTCCTAAAATTAATAACAGTTCAGACAGCAAGAACTGTTACTGAAATTAACCGGAGGTTTTCGATGAGAGAACTGATTACCCTTGTTAAAGGGCTTCTAAAGAAAAGAAAATTGATTCTGGATCTGTCCAAAGCAGATTTCAGAAAGAGATTTGTAGGCTCCTATTTCGGCATTGTCTGGATGTTTATCCAGCCGATGGTTACAATTGCGATATATGCGTTTATTTTTGGTGAGCATGGCATGAAGAATGCACCGCCTGTTCCGGGAGTATCCTATGTCATTTGGCTGACTCCGGGTATTATTCCCTGGTTCTTCTTCAGTGAGGTGCTGAATACGGGGACCAACTGTCTTCAGGAATACCATTACCTTGTCAAAAAGGTGGTGTTTGAGGTGGAGATGCTGCCTGTTATTAAATTAATATCCTGCTTTATGGTTCACGTCTGCTTTCTTGTAATCATGATAGGACTTTATCTGATCAGCGGATATATGCCGATGATTACCTGGCTGCAGATACTCTATTATTCCTTTGCCGCATCCATGCTTGGGCTGGCGCTCACATTTTTTACCAGCGCGGTTCAAGTGTTTTTTAAGGATATGGCCCAGATCGTTGGAATCTGCCTGCAATTCGGCATGTGGCTGACACCGATTATGTATGATGAAAAAATCTTTACCGACAGAGCGCCCTGGCTTGGAACGGTGTTTAAGCTCAATCCCTTTTATTACATTGCGGCAGGCTACAGGGACAGTATGATGACGGGAAACTGGTTCTTTGAACGCCCGACGATGACGCTCTACTTCTGGGCGGTTACGCTGATACTTATGCTGATCGGGCTTAAGATGTTTAAAAAGCTGCGGCCGCATTTTTCAGATGTATTGTAAAGTGCTCTGGCTTTAATAATAATTAGAGTAAATAGTGATTGATGAAAATCCTGTACCTGAAAAACGGTATGGGATTTTTATATTACTGTTCCTACCTTAATAATGCTTTGAATATTATGTGGAAATCTGCACATCCTCATGGTACAATGAAACTATAAGAAAACGGTGTATTTTTGAAGGAAGGAGTCGGTTTATGGAGAAATTATTTCATGTGGCAGAAGAATATATTAAAGGGATGAAGTGGCAGGATATGGCGCTTCTCAAAATCTGCCTCTGCGCCGCAGGCATTATCATCGGAATTACGGCTCCGAAGCGGTGGAGAAAAGGGCTGCTTGCATTGGCGGCCGCAGCGTTTGTTATCACCTATATTCCGTTGATGGCAAAATTTGTTCCGGCGATGCGTAATCTCGGCTGCTGCGGCGAAGAGTAATCAGTTTTCAGCACGGCGGTAAAGAGAAGCAGTTATAGCGGATTGCGGTGGAAAGTATGCGTGGCATGCTTTTCACCGCTTTTTGTATAATAGGAAAGTCTTCCTATTATACAAAAAACCTTCGGAAGGATGCGCATTACGCGCTAAGGAAGTATGACTGCTTAACCTATCAATTCAGTTGACAAATCTTAATTTCAAAGTTAACAGGCGTTCTTTGAGACCTGTTATTTCCCGGAAAACAAGTATTTGATGAAAGTAATTAGATTTTAGATTAACCTCCATTAACTTTGAATGTGATATACAATTAGATATATTTAATGATATTGTAAATACATAAAAAAGAATTGGGAGGGATTTACAATGAAAAGAACCGAACCGTTGATGACCTACGAGGATGTGGATACCGGGGACGAGTTTTTGTCTCCGTCGCGCACGGTCGGTGAATCCGATGTGTTTCAATTTGCCGGCATCACAGGGGACTTTAACGAACTGCATACGAGCGAGGCGTTTGCCGAAAGCACTCCTTACGGGACAAGAATTGTTCATGGGATGCTGACGCTCGCAATAGCGAACGGCCTCTATGTCAGAATTGGGATTTTTAAAAACTCTGTTTTTCTTGGGATAGACAGATGGAGATTTTTAAAACCGGTGAAAATAGGGGATACGCTCTGCCTCCGTCTCCTGATTGAGGATAAGAGAGAGACGAAAGACGGGAAACGCGGAATTATCGGAATGAAATACGAAGTTTTGAACCAGAAGGATGAAATCGTAGCGGACGGGGTGCTGCGCCGGATGGTTGATAAAAGGGGGACACAGGAATGAATCGGGAAGAGGGATTAAAAACGGACAGGAGGGTAAACGGTGCTCTCAGCGATTTGACTGTTCTGGATCTGACGCGCGTGGTCGCAGGGCCGTTTTGCAGCTCTCTTCTGGGGGATATGGGAGCCAGGATTATCAAAATCGAGAAGCCTGGGACAGGGGACGACAGCAGGGCATACGGCCCGTACGTGAACGGAGAATCCGCCTATTTTGCAATGCTGAACCGGAGTAAGTACGGTGTTACCCTGAACCTGAAAACAGTGAAGGGAAAAGAGATGTTTCTGGAACTTGTAAAAAAAGCAGATATTGTGCTGGAAAACTTCCGACCCGGTGTAATGGAAAAGCTGGGGCTAGGATATGGGGATCTCAGTGCGGTAAATGAACGTATTATCTACGCGTCGGTATCTGGTTTTGGCTCCTATGGCCCATATTCAAAGCGCCCCGGTTACGATATTCTGGCGCAGGCCATGGGGGGCCTGATGAGCCTTACCGGTCCGAAAGGAGGGGAGCCGACGAGGGCGGGAAATGCCATGGGAGATATCCTGGGCGGAATGAACATGGCTATTGGAGTGCTGGCGGCGGTTCATGCCAGAACTCTGATTGGAAGAGGCCAGAAGGTGGATATAGCTCTGACCGACAGTATTGCGGTGTCTCTGGAAAACGCATTCACCCGGTACTGGGTAACGGAGGAAGTATACAAACGGAATGGAAACGCCTATGCCGCTCTCGCGCCGTACGATTCTTACCAGGCAAAGGACGGACTCTGCATTATCGCCTGCGGAAACCAGAAGCTGTTCGAGATTTTCAGCCGGGAGGTGGCCGGACATCCGGATTGGATCACCGATCCGCGTTTCCTGTCCAATGTGCTGCGGGTGGAAAACATGGAGGAGCTGAAGGTACTGATTGAGGGATGGAGCAGAGATTACACGGTGGATGAGCTGGTGGCCATGGCCCTGAACGCCGGAGTGCCGGCCGGGCCGGTTTACGATATCAGCCAGGTTGTAAAAGACGAACATATTGCAGGCGCCAGAGACATGTTCCCCGTGATTGACCATCCTGTGATTGGGAAAATGCATGTAAACGGAGATGCAATTAAAATGACGGAGACGGCTCCGCATATAACGAGACCGGCGCCCCTGCTGGGACAGGACAATGAAACGATATATGGTGAACTGTTTGGCATGGAGCCGGAACAGATTGCCAGATTAAAGTCCCAGGGAATCCTGTAGAGCAGTCCCGGGAGTCTGCAGAGCGGTTCGGGGAATCCCGTAGAACGATCCCGGGATCCCTATAGCGGAGGCGTTTTACGGCAGGAATGGCCGGGATAAAAGTTTGTGGCAAATTTCTGAAAGCGGGCCGCTGCTGCATTCATATGGCGCTTCTCATCACGGAACAGCGCCTGGACACGGGGAAAGACCGGTTCAGTGATGTCAATACAACAGGTACCGTCATAGAGACGCGCATAGTTAGTATAGGCGGTTGCCAGAGCCACGCCGATTTTTTTCATTACCATATAGGAGCGCATCATATAATCACATTCGATTGCGATCTTTGGAGTAAACCCGGTCCTTTCGCAGAGGTCGTCGAAGTATTTACGGGAGGAAAACCCGGGAGTGAGGGCCACGAATGGCTCGTCCTTCACCTCGGCCAGGCTGATTTCCCTTCTCTTGGACAGAGGGTGATCCGGATGTACCAGAAGAACGGGGTAATCATCGTTGTAAAGCAGCTCACGGTGTTTCCAGTGAGACGGCACGTCGGTCGGGCTGGCGATGACGAAATCATATTTATACAGGCAGCCGGGGGTCTTGAGTTCGTCCAGACGGAGAGAAGTGTGGGTAACGCGCATTTCGGGATTTTCGAGCTGGAAGGTTGAAAACAGCTCGATCCATACATTGGGGCTGGTGGTGGCAACTGAGAGCAGTACTTCCCTTTTAGCCTCCATATCGCGGACTTCGGCTACTGTATTGTCAAGCGAGCTGAGTATCTGGTTCACACATTCTAAAAATACATATCCCCGGGTATTCAGGTGCAGCCTGTTTCCGTGGCGATCGAAAAGTTCCGTTCCCAGTTCTTTCTCCAGACGTGAGATTGTGGAACTGAGAGAGGGAGGGGAGATAAAGAGCTTGTTGGCGGTCTGTGTAAGACTCTCGTTTTCGGCCACCGCTTTAAAATATCGTAATTGCAAAAGTTCCATTCGGCTCCTCCGTACCGCTGCTGCGCAGTGTGATGTGGTGATTCTGCTATGGGAATGCAGATTTTGTCGGATTTTAGGGTGATATATCATATCAACTAATTATATCATAGAATGAAACGAATAGAAATACGGGAATATTGGAAAATATAAGGAGGAAAAGTCATGTTAGCAATCGTAGGTTTATTAACTATCCTGGTCGTAATGTTTCTGATTATGACAAAAAAATGTTCGACTCTGGTCGCACTGATTGCAGTTCCCATGATTGCATGTGTTATTGTGGGTCAGGGCGCCGATATGGGAGGGTACATAACGGCCGGTATCAAAAGTGTGGCCGCCACCGGAGTCATGTTTATTTTTGCAGTGGCCTTTTTCGGTGTCATGGGTGATGTGGGTGCATTTGAAATCGTAGTGAATAAAATACTCAGGATTATTGGGAAAGATCCTTTGAAAATCTGTATCGGCACGCTGATTATCACATTGATGACCCACCTGGACGGCTCCGGCGCAACGACATTTTTGATCACAATACCGGCGCTGCTGCCGATATACGATAAATTGAAGATGGATCGGCGTGTGCTGGCAACTATAGTGGCGGCAGGAGCAGGAACCATGAATCTCGTCCCTTGGGGAGGGCCGACGATCCGAGCAGCGACGGCACTGGAGGTCTCACTGACCGAGCTTTACAATCCTATGATTGTCCCTCAGCTTTGCGGAGTCGCCGCCTGCGTGACAGTGGCGGTGATGTTTGGCCTGAAGGAACGGAAACGTTTAAAAGGGACTCTGGAATCTGTTTCGGTAGAGCCTCCGAAATTTGAGGACTTACCGGAGGAGGAGAGAGTGAAACGCCGTCCCCACCTTGTCTGGTTTAACATTCTGCTCATTATAGTTACAATTGTGTCATTGGTTATGGAGCTTTTGCCGCCGGCCGGCTGTTTTATGGCGGCGCTGTGCATCGCAATGCTGGTTAACTACCGTGATTTAAAGGATCAGGGAAAACGGATGGACGAGCATGCGGTAGCGGCCATGATGATGGCATCCACCCTGTTTGGCGCAGGCTGCTTTACCGGTATCCTGGGAGGCTGCGGCATGCTGGAAGCGATGGCCCAGGGACTCTGTGATATTCTCCCGGTAGCCATTATGGGTCACATTGCGATTTTGGTGGCAGTTTTCTCCATGCCTCTGTCGCTGATGTTCGATCCGGACAGCTTCTACTATGCAGTACTTCCGGTAATTGCAGTGGCGGCCGAGGTGGCCGGTGTTCCGGCATTGGCAGTGGGCCGCGCGGCGATATGCGGACAGATTACTGTTGGATTCCCCATTTCACCACTGACTCCATCCACCTTCCTTCTGACAGGACTAACGGGCGTGGATCTCGGGGACCATCAGAAGCACAGTTTCGTGTGGCTGTGGCTGATTTCCCTGACGATTGTGCTGGTTGCCGTGGTGATGGGCGTAATTCCGGTATAGGGAGATAAAACGGCCATGCAGGCTTACAATAGAGCCTGCATGGCCGTTTTGGCGGATAACCCGCCTCTTTACCAATCAGTCCGCCTCTTTGACGGCCTCTTTCATTTCTCTGACATACTCCTTCACATAGGGGATACAGTCCTCCCCATATTGTTTGCATAATTTGACAATGGCACTTCCGACAATCACTCCGTCGGCTTTTCCGGCCATCGCTTTTGCCTGCTCCGGCGTGGAAATTCCAAAACCGATGGCGCAGGGGATATCTTTTGCCTGTTTGACGAGTGATACCATGGCCCCCACGTCGGTTGTGATGTTGGAGCGCACCCCTGTCACGCCCAGGGATGATACGCAGTACACGAAGCCGCCGGCCTCCCTGGCAATGGACGTAATGCGGTCGTGGGAGGTGGGTGCAATCAGGGAAACGAGTTCCAGCCCGTATGTTTTGCAGACTGAGCCGAACTCTTCCTTTTCTTCAAATGGCACGTCGGGCAGGATGAGGCCGTTCATTCCGATTTCGGCGGCAGTGCGGATAAAACGTTCTTTTCCATAGGAAAAGACCACATTGGCATAGGTCATAAACAACAGGGGAATGGAGGTTTTTTCCCGGATGCGTATCACCATCTCAAAGATTTTATCAGTTGTCACACCGCCGGAGAGGGCGCGTTCATTGGCTCCCTGGATGACGGGGCCTTCCGCTGTCGGGTCGGAAAAGGGAATGCCAAGCTCAATAAGATCAGCCCCGGCCTCCTCCATGGCATAGACAAGCTGTTCCGTGACAGATAACGACGGATCTCCGCAGGTGATAAACGGGATAAATGCTTTTCCGGCTGAAAATGCTTCAGCGATTGATACTTTATTCATGGATATCCTCCCCTCTGTAACGGGCAATGGCAGCGCAGTCTTTATCTCCGCGGCCTGACAGTGTGATAACGATAATCTGGTCTTTTCCCATGGCAGGAGCTATTTTCCTGGCATGTGCCACGGCGTGGGCGCTCTCAATGGCCGGAATGATTCCCTCCAGGCGGGAGAGGTATTCAAACGCATCCACTGCCTCATCGTCGGTTACCGGAACATATTCCGCCCGGCCCTGATCGTGCAGGAAGGCGTGCTCCGGCCCGATGCCCGGGTAATCCAGTCCGGCGGAAATCGAATAAACAGGGGCGATCTGGCCGTATTCATCCTGACAGAAATATGATTTCATGCCGTGGAAGATACCCAGCCTGCCGGTTGCGATGGTAGCGGCTGTTTCAGCCGTGTTAACGCCGCGTCCCGCAGCTTCACATCCAATCAGGCGGACTGATTCCTCCTCAATAAAATGGTAGAAGGTTCCGATGGCGTTGGAGCCTCCTCCGACACAGGCCATGACGGCGTCAGGCAGCCTGCCTTCCAGTTCCATGAGCTGTTCTTTAATCTCTTTGGAGATGACCGCCTGGAAATCGCGGACAATCGTTGGGAAGGGGTGGGGGCCCATGCAGGAGCCGAGGACATAATGGGTATCCGCAATCCTGCTGGTCCACTCGCGCATTGTCTCGGATACGGCGTCCTTCAGAGTGGCGGTTCCGGTAGTGACCGCGTGGACCTTAGCTCCGAGAAGACGCATTCTGTAGACGTTCAGGGCCTGGCGCTCCGTATCCTCTTTGCCCATGTAGACTTCGCATTCCAAGTCCATCAGGGCCGCGGCCGTGGCCGTGGCTACACCGTGCTGTCCTGCGCCTGTCTCGGCAATAACACGTGTTTTGCCCATTTTTTTTGCCAGCAGAACCTGCCCCAGCACATTGTTGATTTTGTGGGCGCCGGTATGGTTTAAATCCTCTCTCTTTAAATAGATTTTTGCTCCGCCCAGATCCTCGGTCATCCGTTTTGCATAATAGAGGCGGGAGGGCCTTCCTGCATAATTGTTCAGGAGTTCGGTCAGTTCCCGGTTGAATCCGGGATCATTTTTATAATGGTTATATGCTTCTTCCAGTTCGATTACTGCATTCATCAGAGTTTCAGGCATATACTGGCCTCCGTGAATGCCAAATCTTCCGTTTGTCATGCTTCTGTTCTCCTTACTGCGGCTACTGCCGCCATAATTTTTTCTTTGTCTTTTGCCCCGTCTGTTTCCACTCCGCTGCTCATATCCACGCCCCAGGGATGTACGGTCTTTATAGCCTCCGTCAAATTATGAGGCCCTAATCCGCCGGCCAGGAAGTACGGCCTTTTGATATGGCGCAGGAGGGACCAGTCGAATACGGTTCCGGTTCCGCCCGCTCCGTTGTCCAGAAGAATCAGGTCGGCCGGGCTTTTTTCCGCCTGCCGGATGGATTCCGGCGAATCGGCTTGAAAGGCTTTTATGACAGGTATGGTCAATTCTTTCTTCAGACATCTTATATAGTTTTCATCCTCACCGCCGTGGAGCTGTACAGCGCCTAATGCATTGCAGGCGGACAATGAAATAACGGACTCCAAAGGTTCATTTACAAAAACGCCGACAGGAGTGATGGACTCATCCAGCCGGAACCGGAGTTCATGCAGCTTCCCGCTATCGATGCTGCGAATACTTTTTGGCACGTGGATGATAAATCCGCAGTAATCGGGCCGAGCTTCGTTAATCCAGTCAATGTCGGCGGGGCGGGACAGGCCGCAAATCTTTATGCTCGTCATCGGACCATTCCTCTCAGTTCATCCAGCATGGCTTTTTTATCGGGAGAACGCATCAGGGTCTCTCCGATCAGAACGGCGTTTGTCCCGTTTGCATAGAGCTTTTCAATATCAGCCGCAGTCCGGATACCGCTTTCTGAGACAAAGAGGATTTCCGGCGGAACCAGGGAACGCATGGCAATGCTGGTGTTTAAGTCCACCCGGAATGTTTTTAAATCACGGTTATTTACGCCGATAATGGAGGCGCCCGCTCTGACGGCCCGTTCTATCTCTTCCTCTGTGTGCGCCTCAGTCAGCACATCCAGGCGGAGGGAGACGGCAAGCTCCATATAGCTTTTTAACTGCGCGTCATCCAGAATCGCGCAGATTAATAGGATAGCGGCAGCTCCGGCGGCAGCGGCCTGGTAAACCATATATTCGTCGACGGTAAAATCTTTTTTCAGCACCGGAATGGCGGCGGTGCTGGCAATCTGCTTTAAGTACCGGTCGCTCCCCTGAAAATAATACGGTTCCGTCAGACAGGAGATGGCGGCTGCCCCGGCTGCCTCGTATTCCCCGGCTATCTGAAGGTATGGAAAATCTTCTGCGATTACGCCTTTGGAAGGTGACGCTTTTTTTACCTCGCAGATAAAGGACATTCCCGGCTTTGCCAGCGCCTGGTAAAAGGTGGGGCGGTTTTGTCTGCCGGTACCGAATGCCGCCACCGCTTCGGCGTTATTTCTCATCTCGAACAGGGGAATCTTCCTGCGCTCTTCCCTGATTCGTTCTTTTGTTTTTTCTGCAATTGCTGCAAGGATATTTTCATTCATTTTGTTCTCCCTTACCGATTGCTTTCCCTGATAAATTCTTCCAGTTTTTTCTGTGCGCTGCCGTTGTCAATCAGCTGTTCGGCCATCCGCACCCCATCCTCCAGGGATTCGGCCCTGCCGGTCACATACAGGGCGGCTCCGGCATTGAGGCAGACGGCGCAGCGCTTCGGTCCTCTCTCCGCGCCGCTTAAGATGGCGCAGGTGATGGCGGCATTTTCTTCCGGAGTTCCGCCCGTCAGCTCCTCCTTGCCGCAGCGGGCGTATCCGAACTGTTCCGGGGTGATTTCGTAGGACTGGAACCATCCGTCCCGGATTTCGCAGACGGAGGTGGCAGAGCTCATGGAAATCTCATCGAGCTTATCCTGCCCGTATACGACCATTCCGCGTGTGACGCCCAGCTTTGCCATAACCTGGGCCAGCGGTTCCACGAGGGCCTGCTCATATACGCCCATCAGCTCCATATTGGCGCCTGCCGGGTTGGAAAGCGGTCCGAGGATGTTGAATACGGTACGGATGCTCAGCTCTTTGCGGATCGGAGCGACATACTTCATCGCGATATGGTAATTTTGGGCAAACAGAAAGCAGATTCCGATTTTCTTCAGAAGCTCCGCGCTCTGTTCCGGCGTGATGTCAATTTTTACGCCCAGCGCCTCCAGCACATCGGCGGCTCCGCTTTTGGAGGATGCTGCCCTGTTTCCGTGCTTTGCCACCGGCACTCCTCCGGCCGCAATGACCAGGGAAGCGGTGGTGGAGATATTAAAGGAGTTTGCGCCGTCTCCGCCGGTGCCGACAATCTCAAGTACATCCATATCATGGAGCAGCTTGATACAGTGGGCGCGCATTCCGGCGGCGGATGCGGTAATTTCGTCGATGTTTTCCCCTTTGATTGACAGTGCCGTCAGATAAGCCGCCATCTGTACCTGGCTTGCCTGGCCCTCCATGATTTCATTCATAACCTGCTCTGCCTCTTCATAGGACAGGTTCTCTTTATTGGAAAGTTTGATAATTGCTTCGCGGATCATAATGATTAACCTCCTGGAAAATATATATTTATTTAAATACCGATTTTTAGATACTGCTGCCAGTTTTCATATGCCGGTTTCGGCCTTCGGAAATCTTTCCTGCCGATTCGATAAGTTGATAGTTTAATAACACGATTGTCTAACAACCCGATAGTTCAACAACCCAATAAGTCAATAACTGTTCAGAAAATTTTGAATCATGAGTTTTCCCTGGGGTGTCATAATCGATTCCGGATGGAACTGGACTCCGTAGACCGGGAACTCCCTGTGTTCCACGGCCATTATTTCCCCGTCCATCGTACGGGCTGTAATGCGGAGCGTGCCGGGCAGTTCCTCTTCCGAGGCAGCCAGAGAATGGTACCGGGCCACCCGGACCGGGGATTCCAAACCGCAAAACAGGGTGCTGTCTGCTTCTGTGTATATTTCGGATGTTTTTCCGTGCATCAGTTCCTTGGCGTAGGTGACAACGCCTCCGAGGGCCTTGCAGATTGCCTGATGGCCGAGACATACGCCGAGGATGGGCGTCTTTCCTGTGAAATGACGGATCACTTCAAGAATATTCCCGGCGTCCTCCGGCCGGCCCGGCCCTGGCGAGATGACAATCGACTCCGGGTGCATGGCCTCTATCTCTTCCAGAGAGCAGGCGTCATTTCGTATGACCTTCAGATCAGGGGTGATACTGCCAATCAATTGGTACAGGTTGTAAACAAAGCTGTCATAATTATCAATCAGTAATATCATAACAGGCCTCCTTCCGCTGCCTTCAGGGCATTGACGACTGCCTTTGCCTTGTTGCAGCATTCTTCAAATTCACGTTCCGGAACGCTGTCGGCCACGATACCGGCTCCGGACTGGATACATACTCGGCCGTTTTTCTTATAGGCGAGGCGGATTGCAATGCAGGTATCCATGTTGCCGGTGAAATCGAGATAGCCGATGGCGCCTCCGTAGATGCCTCTCTTTCTGCCCTCCAGTTCTCCGATAATCTCACAGGCCCGCAGTTTGGGCGCTCCGGAGAGCGTTCCGGCCGGGAGGATGGAATCAATCGCATCCACGGCGTCCCTGTCGTTTCGGATTGTTCCCGATACAGTGGAGCCGATGTGCATAACGTGGGAGAACCGTTCAATGGAACAGTATTTATCAACTTTTACCGTGCCAAGGCGGCATACCCGGCCCAAATCGTTTCTGCCGAGATCCACCAGCATGTTGTGTTCCGCCAGCTCTTTTTCATCTGACAAAAGCTCCCGCTCAAGAGTTTCATCCTCCTGTGCATCTCTGCCCCGCGGCCTTGTTCCGGCCAAAGGGAAATTATAGAGCGTTTGGTTCTGCAGCTTTGCCAGCGTTTCCGGGGAGGCCCCGGCGATTTCCACATCGTCGCTGGAAAAGTAGAACATATAAGGGGATGGGTTTGTGGTGCGCAGAACCCGGTAAGTGTCAAAGAGACTTCCCTCTGCGGCCGCGGTGAGCGGATCGGAGAGAACGACCTGGAAGATATCGCCTTCATGAATATAATGTCTGGCTTTTTCTACCATCCTGCAATACTCTTCCTTCGTAAAAGCGGGAGTCAGTTCTTCCTTGAGCTTCAGGGGACGGAAAGCGGCTTTGGCCGAACTGTAAAGCAGGCGCTCGGTTTCATCCAGCTTTTCGGCGGCTTCCGCGTAGGAGCGCTCCGGATCGGCGGCATCCACGCCGGCTATCAGAATCAGCTTCTGCTTATAGTGGTCAAAGACAATAACCCGGTCAAACAGCATTAAATCCACATCGCAGAAATCATCGTTTTCCAAATCCTTTTTGCCCAGAACCGGTTCGGCATATTTAATGTAATCGTAGGAGAAATATCCTACAAGCCCCCCGGTAAAAGGCGGCATATTTTCCAGCTTCGGACTTTTGTATTCCTCGAGGATCCGGCGTATCGCCTCCCCCGGATGAAGTGTTTCGGATATGGTCTCCTCTTTTATCTCGTCCTCATCTCCACGGCGGATGCGAAGAACACCGTTTCTGCAGGTCAGTTCCAGGGAAGGGGAGCAGCCGAGGAAAGAATAGCGTCCCCATTTCTGATTATCTTCTGCGCTTTCCAAAAGATAGCAGTGGCGGCTGGCAGCCCTCAGCGTTCTCATTACTTCTATTGGGGTGAAGCAATCGGAGTAAATCTCGCGTGCAACGGGGATACGGCGGTAGACGCCGCTTTCTGCAATTGTTTTCAAATCTTCGATTGTTGGGTACATAGCAGGCCTCCTGTTCTAAAGAAATATCAATAAATGCCATATAGCTTATAATTATTTTTCGTTACAGTTCAGCCTTCGGCTAAACCGTAACAAATGATGCACAGAAACGGCAAAAAAACGCCGTTTCGCGCCGCACAACTCGGGATTTTCGCAAAAAACAGCGAAAACACCTCGCGGAATACATCATGGCTGAATTGTTACTATTTTCTGAAGGACTTCTTCTCACTATGTAACAAGAAAGAATCCTGCCCGCCGCAGTGCGATCCACCGCGGAGCGGTTTTAATTTAACAGGAGAACTTTCCTGTTAAATTAAAAAAACCCGTCCTTGACAGAAAAATAGAATCTGTCAAGGACGGGTATCACAGACCCGCGGTGCCACCTTGATTCATGGATCAAATCCATGCGCTTTGCGAGATACTAACATATCTCCGGCAACTGACGTATGCCCCACGTCACAGAATACTCGGCAGCAACGCTGCTTTTGACTGTGCCCTCGGCGGTCCATTTGGCAATCTGCATTTCGATCCGGTTCTCAGCATCCCGGACTCTCTGTGCGCGCATAATTACTTTGATCTCCGCTTCATCGGTTTAAGCTAATAAATTGTTATTGTAAAATATACTATGTTTAAAATGATTTGTCAATTATTTTTTTGAGATTTTTAATGATATCAGCTGTTACTGTTCACATGGTTATGTCCCGCGAGGTGTTTGCGTGCGTTTTCTGCGCGAAAATCCCGAGTTACACGGCGCGAAACTGCGTTTTATACAGTTTCTGGGCATCGCGAAGCGTGTTATTGTTTTCAGCATGCCGCTTTTTGGCATGGTGTGAACAGTAACTATCAGCCGTAGGTTTCATGGCATTGGCTGCATCCAGGTAAAACCGGGCAGATTGCGCAGGATGCCGAACAGGAGCAGAATGACGGTCATGCCGGCCAGGATCCAGGTCTGAAACCGCGTCAGCCGGCCGTTTCCGGTCTTTACATAGCGCACGGCTGTCTGAATGGCAATTGCCAGTCCGGCCGGCAGCAGCAGAAAGATGGCGGCATTGGCCCTGAAGGCCGATACAAAGTCCAGGCGAAAGAGCGCCAGACACATGCGGCTTACACCGCATCCGGGACAATATAAACCGGTTATCTGATGAAACATGCAGGGAATCAGGGGGCGTCCCGCCAAATTACAGATTAATAAATAAAACAGACCGGCTCCTGCGAGCCAGCCTGTCCTGATACAAAGCTTTTTAAAACGGTTACGCATCCGGCAGATACTTATTCAGCTCATACTGCAAAAGAGCATAGGCTACGATGCTGAAGCCAAACAGACTGAGAAGCAGATAAACAACCGGCGCGCTGCCCCTCGGCTCACCGTGCTGTTCGTGCAGCATCTCGACAGCATTTCCCATCTGATACATCCAGAACAGGGAGTAGATTCCGCAGGTGATTAGTGAGAACAGAAAGACTGTCCCTCCGCTGGTGCCTATTCTTCCGGACAGAGCATTCGTCTCGTCATTCAGTACAATCATCCAGTAAATCCCATAGATTCCGCACGTTACAAAAAGCAGTAAAATACACACCGCAATATTGCGCTGTTTCATTGGTTAGTTCCTCCTTGGTACAGTCTTTAAATACACGGCTTTGATTCCGTCACAGGAACGGCGGTTAATCGCCGGAGCCTACAGAGTCTGTGCTCTGTCTTTGATATTCTGATGAAAATTGATAATGTCGTGTTCATATTCCTGATCCATAAGACTGGACGTAATCATGAAATCAGCCGTCGCCTTATTGTTGGCTATGGGGATATCATATACCTGAGCAATTCTGAGAAGCGCCTTTACGTCGGGATCATGGGGCTGTGCGGTAAGAGGGTCGGAAAAAAAGATGATAAAATCAATCTGTCCCTCCACAATCTTAGCTCCAATCTGCTGGTCACCGCCCAGAGGGCCGCTGTTATAGCCCTTTACCGGAAGACTTGTATAGTCTGTGATCATCCTGGCGGTGGTTCCTGTTCCGCATAAAAAATGCTTTTTCAGGATCTCCTTGTTCTCCTCGCACCAGTTAATCAGCTCCTTCTTTTTATTATCATGGGCAATTAATGCTATATTTTTTTGTTTTCCGATAGTCATCGTTAAATAATCCATATTAATCACTCTCCTTCTCACTGATTTTTACATAAATTGGCATAAATGTCAAGAAAAGCGGTATTATTGCATGTTTTCTCTGTTTATCTGAAACAATCGTTCAGACGAAAGACTCCGCCGGGGGTATCGGCCCCTTCCGCTGGCCTGCGGCCGCTGAATGTCTCACGCGTTAAGTGCGGGGGCCGGCCTGCCGGAAACACGCAGTGGCCGCGACAGGGCCCCCCTCACCACACCGGACATGATCCGTTCCGGACGCGTCCTCCGGGCCTCAGTTATTAATTATAACATTATATTGTAAAGTCAGCTGTTTCAGCATGTAAAAGTATGGTATAATGATCGCATAGCATTATACTGTGCAGAAAGGTTTCTGCGTCAACCGCAGGATGAAAATCAGGATACGATTCAGAATGAAGGAGACAGATGTGGATAAGCCAGGCATAGGCAGCCGTGCCATATTAAGAACCGTCATATCGGTTGTCTGTATTTTTGTAACGGGAATTCTTCTTTTCTATGCATATAATAATATTACGAAAAGCATGAGCGCGAGCAATCTCAGAAGAGTGGCACAGCAGAACATAACTGTTTATGATATGCGTTTTTCGGATAACAGGAGCATGCTCCGCAATATCAGCGGGACTTTAAAAATGTTTAACCAGATGGACAGAGAGCAGCTTTCTCGTTATCTGGATAAAAATGCGGCGGAAAACCATCTTTTCGGCATCTATCTGATAGACAGTGAGGGATACATATCCGGAAAAGATGGGGGGCGGAAGAAGATTCAGCCTTCCTCTGACTTGGACCGTCTCCTTAAGGAGAAGGAAGATGTCTTCAGGGTCGGGGTTTTTAATAGTTCGGAGGACGCTGTTTTTGTAGGTATTCCTGTGGAGCCATATGAGGTGGCGGGAGTGCAGGTAGCGGCCGTAGCAATGGCATACAGTAATGCCTCCCTGTACGAAAGTCTTAATGAACAGCTTTATGACGGGGCGGCAACTATTATACTGGCCGACGGGTATGGACATGCATTTATGCGTACCGTTGGAAATATGTCACCCGGTGAGACATTCTACAGTGTGGAGACTTATTTTGGGGAACTGTCATTTACAAACGGAATCGTGCTTTCGAATATAACAGAGCGGGCAATACAGGGAAAAAGCACTACCATATGGGCCAAAGACGGGAAGGTGGAATACTGTATCAGCGTGCTTCCGTTTAAAAGCATGGACGGATATCAGATTTTTATGGTGCCGGCGGAGGTGATTAAGGCGGCGGTCAGCGACAACCTGAGAAAAGTGCTTGTTAACTGCGGAATGAGCCTTGTCCTTGTAGCGCTCACGCTCATTTATTTTAATTTATATACTTACAGACGTGATAAGGGACAATATCTTGAGATTATCCGTGCAAAAGAAGAAGCCGAGGCTGCCAACAGGGCTAAAAGCATGTTCCTTTCCAATATGTCACATGACATAAGGACGCCGATGAACGCCATTATAGGAATGACACGGATTGCGCGGGAAAATATTGGCGATGGGGAACGGGTGGAGGACTGCCTGAAGAAGATAGATATCTCTTCCAGGCTGCTCTTGGGAATAATCAATGATGTGCTTGATATGTCAAAGATTGAAGCGCGGAAAGTAGAATTGGCAAGGGAAGCTTTCTCGATGGGGGCCATGATCGATTCCAACCGGATGATTATGGAGAGACAGGCGGAGAACAAGCAGCTGACACTGGAATTCAAAAAGACGAATCTGAACCATGATGCAGTCGTCGGAGATTCGGTCCGGCTCAGCCAGATTATCATGAATATTCTGAGCAATGCGGTAAAATGCACCCCGGAAGGCGGAAGGATAACGTTTGAGATTATAGAACTGCCCTGTACCCGCGAAGATTCCGGCCGGTACCGTTTCGTGATATCCGACACAGGGGTTGGGATGTCGGAGGAATTCCAGAAGCATATTTTTGAACCTTTTACCCAGGAAAATGATTATGGAAGATCCAGATATAAAGGAACAGGACTTGGAATGGCCATTACAAAAAAACTGGTGGAGCTGATGGGAGGAACCGTTGAAGTTGAGAGCAGACAGGGGGAAGGGACTGTTTTCAGAGTGGAATTGGAACTGCCCCTGGCTTCCCAGGAGGAGGTTCAAAGCGGGACGAAGGAGCCGGAGGACTCCGTATTCCGGTCTCAGGAGCTTTTAGACAGTCTGGCCGGGAAGCGGTGCCTCATTGCGGAAGATAATGAGCTGAATGCGGAGATTGCCGCCGCGTTTCTGGAAATGGCCGGGATTAAGAGTGAGAAAGCCTCAAACGGACAGGAGGCGGTTGAAATCTATAAAAGGAGGGAAACCGGATTTTTTGATATTATACTGATGGATATCCGGATGCCGGAAATGGATGGTTATGAAGCATGCAGGCAGATCCGGGGAGCCGGCCGGCGAGACAGTCTGACCATACCGATTGTGGCAATGACGGCAAATGCATTCAGTGAAGACATTGAACTCGCCGGAAAAAGCGGAATGAATGCCCATCTGGCAAAGCCTGTTGATGCGGAGCAGATGATATCTTTATTAAAAGAAGTGCTGGCAGGGGAGAAGAACGGTTAAGACTGTTTCTTCTCCTTTCGTATTGCAGAAAAAGGTTTGTCCGAAGTAATAAAGATACTTTTAAGATAAGCTGTAACAAAACTGCCGTAGAGCTGTCTTACAGGAAAAGGAGGAGATATGAACAACAGCGAATTTGAACTGGTTTATCAAAAATATGCAAAACAGCTCTTCTATTTCCTGCTGAAATTATGCGGAGACTATGATATGGCGGAGGATTTGGCTCAGGAGACATTTATGAGAGCATATCAGAGCATCGATTCCTTCAGAGGCGACTGCAGACTGGACGTATGGCTCTGCCAGATAGGAAAGAATTTGTTTTACAACCAGCAGCGCCGGGATGACAGGCTGGCTGGTTCCGACGGCATGGAGAAAATGCCGGGAAAAGAAAATATAGAAGAAGCCACAATCCGCAGCCATATGGCAAGGGATGTGATAAAACAGGTGCGGACGGTACCGGAGCCGTACCAGACGGTTTTCCTGCTGCGGATTATTCTGGAATATGATTATAAGAAAATAGGTGAATGTTACGGCAATTCGGACGTGTGGGCCAGAGTGGTGTTTTACCGTGCCAAAAACATGCTGCAGAAAAAATCAAAGGAGGAATTGCATTATGAAGTGTGAAATTATACGGGATTTGCTCCCTCTTTATATTGAAAATCTGTGCAGTGAAGAGAGCTGCAGGGAGGTGGAGGCCCATCTTGCATCCTGCGGCCGGTGCAGGGCGGAATACCGGAATATGACGGCTGAGGTTCCGGTAGCGGAGACAGACGAGGAACGGGTTCAGAAAATTCTTAAAGAAGCAGATTTATTTATTAACAGTAAAAAAGAGGTGGAACGCTCTTTTGTGGATCATGTACTCAGGGTGTTTAATTTAATTGTTTTCTGTCTGGCGGCAGTCTGCAATGTCCTGGCAGCGGCTGTTGTAATATTTGGATACGGATTGAGATATCCATCAGTTTATCTGGATTATAAAGGATTTCTCCAGATCTTCATTATACTGTATGCTCTGTGTCCGACCGTAATAAGCCTGGTCAACCTTTGCATCATGAAACGGTATCCGGGACGGAAGAAAATACTCACCCGGGTACTTTCAGGCGTGCTGGTTCCGGCCGTACTGGCGGGCCTGATCGGTACGGTGTCCCTGTTTTTAATCCCGCCGTTTTGTTCCGCCACATCCCGGATAACGGCTTATATGAAAGTCGATAAGGATGTGGAGGACAGCGTACGGGCCGCTGCCGTTTGTTTTCCGGCTGCCGTTCCGGAGGCCGCAGAGGCCGCGGTTTACCATTACAGTAAATTTTCCACGCTGTTTGAAGACTCATGGGAGATGGAGGCGGGGTGGAACCTTCCAAAGCAGGAGTTTGAAAGTGAGAAAAAGCGGATATCGGAACTCCGCGCCCTAAGCCGAAAGAGTGAGACGAAAAGCGGTACGGAGTATACGGTTTCCGGTATGGTTTATCCGGAAGGAGTTTCAGTGACGGTTGTCTTTGATGATGCTGCGGGCCGGATTGAGTACCGGGCGCATTTCAGCGGGAGTAAGTAAACCGGGCCGGCGATTATTTCCACAAAAAATTTTTGTGGAAATAGTAAAATAATCTTGTTTTAATTTGTAAATATGACATGCTATAATCAATTTGCTGAAACATACAGGAACATTGGGCTTAGGAATGTTCAAATTTAACAGAAGGCAGACGTGCCGATACTATCTGTATTGTTGTTTTGCGTTGTAATGCTGATCAGCCCACCGGAAAAATTGTAAAACTTATCTGAAAGGGAAATGTTACATGAATAGCATGTTAATAGCGTTATTGATTCTTGCGGTCACGATCGCACTGTTTATCTGGGAGCCGATTCCAATTGTAGTTACGGCCATCGGCGCCTCCATCCTGTATGCCTATACGGGAATTATAGAAGTGAATACGATTTTCAGCGGTTACAACAGTACTACCATTGTGCTGCTGGCCGGAATGATGGTGGTGGGATCTTCCCTGTTCCATTCCGGCGTGACTGATATCATCGGAGAAAAGATGGTAAAAATTACCGGAAAAAGTGAGAGGAATATTATTCTGGCAACGCTTATCGTGTCCTGCGTTCTCAGCGCCGTATGCAGCAATATCGGCGTTATGGTGGCAATGGCGCCGCTCGTTACCGCGATGTGTATCTCTGCCGGTTACGGGCCGTCAAAGGCCCTGCTGGCACTGTTGTTCGGCTCCCAGTTCGGAGGATTTGTCACTCTGGTAGGCGTAGGTTCAAACGCATCGGCGGCCGGTGTGATGCAGGAACTGGGATATGAACCGTTTGGCTTTTTCTCTATCACGCCTTTTGGAATCGGAATCTGCATCATCGGAACTCTCTTCTTTGCCTTTGTTGGCAGTAAGATGCTGCCGGATACCGGATATGTTCCTGAATTTGCCCAGACGGAGAAAAAGGAATTTGATAAAAAGAAGGCCGTAATCTGCGGCCTTACCATGTTCTGTGTGCTGGCTGTGATTGCCTCCGGCTCTAAAAAGGTGCCGATGCATATTGCGGCGGTTGTGGGAGCCCTGGTAATTGTGGGTTCCGGCTGTATGAGTGTAAAGGACGCTGTTAAGGCAATCGACTGGAACTGTCTGATTCTTGTAGGAGCCTTAAGCGCTATCTCTTCCGGTATCAAGGAGTGCGGCGCAGGTGATGCCGTCGCCAATCTGATTATACGGATTCTCGGTGAACAGCCCAGCGCATTCATGATCAGCACGGTCATATTCTTTGCGGCGGTACTTTTGACACAGGTTATGTCCAATATTCCGACGATCCTCGTATTTATGCCGATTGGCCTCTCTATTGCCGAAAAAATCGGCGTCAGTCCATATCCGATTGCCATGATTATAACTCTGGCCGGTGCGGCTTCCTATGCAACGCCCTTTGCCGCTCCCCAGAATATGATGACGGTCGGCTGGACAAAATATAAATTCATGGATTTTGTGAAGATTGGTGTCCCGATGGTACTGCTTACCTATGTGGTCGTCGTGGCCCTGATTCCCATTTTCCTTCCATACTAGTCAGACAGGAGGCATGAGATGAAAGAGCTGTTAAATGGGGCCTGGGATTTACATTTTCATACGGCTCCGGATGTCGTTCCCAGAAAATATACGGATCTCGAGCTGGCGGAGGAATGGAGCGGCGCCGGTATGAAGGGAGGCGTAATCAAGTGCCATTATGCCGATACCACAGGCCGGGCTGCAATGCTTCGTTCGCTTTTCCCGGGACTTAAGGTGTATGGAGGGCTGGTGCTGAACCGTCAGGCGGGAGGATTGAACCCGGACGCGGCGGAACGGATGGCCCAGGCCGGGGGAAAATATCTCTGGTTTCCCACCATGGATTCCCTGAGTTACAGAAAATTCCATCAGGGAGGCGGCACGGATACGGAACTTTCATCCTGTATTCAGGTATGCGAGGATGGAGGAAGGCTGCTTCCCGGAGCATATGATGTGCTGGATGTGGCGGCCAGGTACGGCCTGATAGTCGGAACGGGCCATGTGGGTGAGAAGGAAGGCGTTATGCTGGTCCGTGAGGCCGTCCGGCGCGGTGTGAAGAAGGTGGTTCTGACCCATGCCGAAAACCCGGCTACCCGGTTCTCGGCCGAGGCCAGGAAGGAATGTATAAAGCTGGGAGCTTTCGTGGAACACAGTTGTTTTACTGTTTACCATAACCGGATTAGCTGGGAGGAGATGTCTGCCCAGATTAGGGAAAACGGGCCGGAACACAGCCTGCTGGTTACTGATTTCGGACAGTTGAATTCACCCGGTTCGGCAAGAGGCCTTACAGAATTTGCAGAGGGGCTTATAAAGCACGGGATTAAGGAAACGGAGATTGAAATGATGATAAAGGAAAACCCGGCCGCCCTTATGGAAGCAGATTGAGGAATGTTCTTGGCGGATTCCCATGTCCCCTCTGCAATTGATTTGGCCTACTTCCCCGGTTCAGGTTTTTGCCGGGTCCATAAGACGCAGGCGAAGATTTTCGCGGCACCGGACCCGGCCCGCTTCTGACGCTGATTTTAATTCCGGTATTCCTCTTCCGGCCCTAATTCCGCTCATCTATTTAAACATCAAATCGATTAAATTCCCAACAACAACACTCAAACAACAACATCAGTCCATATCTATCATACATCCAACAATATCTATCCCATATAGAAACGCTCAGCAGCCGCAGTCCCAACCCACGACAATCTCCCCCGGGACGAAAGACTCATCCAATTAAATTCACCACCCCGTCCGCTTATTTATTTTACGGTTCCGATGCGCTGAAATTTTTACCGGTATGAAAATGGGAAAGACTATGTTATAATATAACCGATTATACGCTTTTTTGGAGGAGACCATGGCGGCTGAAAATGCAATTGAAATAAAAGATGTTACAAAAATATACCGGCTGTATGAACAACCCATCGACCGTTTAAAGGAGTCACTGAATATCGGTAAAAAACAATATCACCGGGATTTCTATGCCCTCAGCAGGATTTCTTTTTCCGTGGAAAAGGGACAGACCGTCGGAATCATCGGAACGAACGGTTCGGGCAAATCGACCATATTAAAGATTATTACAGGAGTCCTGACGCCGACATCGGGCGAGGTGATGGTGAACGGCAAGATATCGGCCCTTCTGGAGCTGGGAGCCGGTTTTAACATGGATTACACCGGGATTGAGAATATTTATATGAACGGAACCATGATGGGATTTTCACGCAGGGAGATGGAGGATAAGCTTCAGGATATTCTGGATTTTGCCGATATCGGAGACTTTGTCTATCAGCCGGTAAAGACGTATTCCAGCGGTATGTTTGTGCGTCTTGCCTTTGCTCTTGCTATCAACGTGGAGCCGGAAATTCTGATTGTCGATGAGGCGCTGTCGGTCGGCGATGTCTTTTTCCAGTCCAAGTGCTACAGACGGATGGAAGAAATACGGAAGAACGGAACAACAATTGTGATGGTTACCCATGATATGGGCAGTATTATAAAATATTGTGATAAGGTTATTCTGTTAAACAGAGGCGAATTTATTGCCGAAGGTTCTGCCGGCAAGATGGTTGATATGTACAAAAAAATCCTGGCCGGCCAGATGGAGGCGCTGCGGGAAGAGATTACCAGGATGAACGATTTTTCGGGTGAGAAGATCGTACTGGCCGAGGCAGGCAGCGGGGAAACCAAAGCGGAGGATAAAGACAGGGCTTTAGCAGGCGGCCAGACGGCAGGCCCGTCGCTGATGCGGGATAAGCTGACCATTAATGCCAACCGTGAGGAGTACGGAGACGGGAGGGCTGAAATCTTTGATATGGGCCTGATTGATCAGCGGGGTAATATCACAAACCTGCTTTTGAAAGGCGAGATGTTCACGATTAAGGAAAAAATCAGGTTTAACCAGGAGATACAGGCTCCTATCTTTACGTACACAATTAAGGATAAGAAGGGCAGCGATTTAACCGGTACCAATACCTTGTTTGAGGGAACCGATATTAAACCGGTGAAAAAGGGCGATGTCTATGAGGTGTCCTTCACACAGAAAATGACGCTCCAGGGCGGGGAATACCTGCTGTCCATGAGCTGTACCGGCTTTGAGAACGGAGAGCATGTGGTATACCACCGGCTTTATGATGTGGCGAATATTACCGTGATTTCCAACAAGAATACGGTAGGCGTTTACGATATGGAACCGGAAGTGGAAGCACATCTGGTGCAAGAGTAAAATCTGCAATGCATGAGGAACTTAGATGGAAGAGTGGAAGAAGAATATAAAGAAGAACCCTAACGGTGAAATTCTCGCGCTGCTTGATAAATACGGCAATGATACAAAGAGGGCTCTGAAGGAAAATAAAAAGCTGGAATATCTCTATGCCCTGGCTCCGCTGAGGGAAAATCTGTTAGAGTGGTATGAATTCAGAAAAGGCGGCCGACTGCTTCAGGCGGGTGCTGATTTTGGAGCGCTTACCGGTCTGTATCTGCGTAAAACCGGTTCGGTAACGGTTCTCGATGAGTCCGAGGAAAGTTTGGAAGTCGTAAGACGCAGGTATCGGGGAGAAACCGGCCTTCGGCTGGAATGCGGGAGTCTGACTGCATACAGCAGACAGAAGGAGAACAGCGGCAGCTTCGATTATGTGCTACTTATCGGCCGGCCAAACGGCAGCGAAGGCCTGGGCGCACAGATTGAGGCGGCCAAACGTCTTCTGGCGCCGGGCGGAACCATTATTCTTGCCGTCTGCAACCGGTTCGGACTCAAATATTTCGCCGGTACGCAGAGAGATGCGGTGAGCGCGACCAAAAAGAATCTGGAGGAACTTCTGGCAGGGGGCAGTTTTTACTATCCGATGCCGGATTACAAACTGCCGTCTGTCATTTATTCAGATCGGTATCTGCCGAAAAAAGGCGATTTGACGGGAATGCCGGCGCTTTATGACTACCCGGAGTACCTGCTGATGGATGTGGGCGCCGCTTACGACGCCGTATGTGAGGACGGCCAGTTTGAGAATTTTGCAAATTCCTTCCTCGTGATTTGGAGCGCTCATAAGAATGAAGGAGAATAGACGGCAATGGCAGAGCTAATATTTGTAAAATATAACAGGACGAGGCGGGAAAAATTTCAGATTAAGACGCAGATTATGGAAGAAGCCGGAGTGCGTTTTGCAGAAAAGACAGCCCTGTGCGAAGAGGGAATCCCTCACATCCGTTCGTTTGAGGAAAAATATAATTTTCTGACCAGCCAGAACGGGAGCCTGTTTCTGGTAAAGCCGGAGCTTGTTAAGGACGGCAGAACGGCCCGTTTTGATTACCTGCAGGGAAAGACGCTGGCGGAGCTTCTGGGGGAGGAACTTAATTCAGGAGTGATAATCCCTGCAGTGAAGAAAGGCATGGAGCTTATCTATGACATCCGTCCGGAATATATCTCGGATTTCCATGTAACGCCGGAATTCATGGAAGTGTTCGGATTGACGGGTGAATTGAGTTCGGAGGATGAGGAGCGGCTTAAATGGCGGACCTCAGACAGGAGGGAGCCGGAGCAGTCTTACAGAGCCTCCAATATCGACGCTCTTTTTGAAAATATGCTGGTGACGGAGGATGGTGTCTATGCCCTGGATTATGAATGGGTATTCCTGTTCCCGGTTCCGGCCGGTTTTGTGCGTTACAGAACACTCCATTATTTTTACAGACAGTATCACAGCCTGATAAACGGGCAGTTTGAAAATCAGGCTCAGTTCCTGAAGGAATTCGACATTGATGAGACGATGCTCCCGCTTTATGAAATAATGGAGAGGAGCTTCCAGGAATATGTCCACGGAGAGAACCAGAGAACGTACCAGGAAGATTTCATGGTGGAGACCAAGACGGTCGCAGAGCTAAGGCAGGTGGACGGTGAGCTTATGCGGGCCAGAGAGCGCATCGAACAGCTCAGGGCTGAAATCTCGGAGAAGGACACCGCCCTCAAAAAAGTCCAGGAGGTGCAGCGCCTGACGAATAATCATGTGGCTAATCTTGAGGTGATTATTGGCGATCTGCGCCGTGAAATCGGTGAGATGGGGAAAACACTGACCTATTTAAACCGCCACGAAGCGATTATTTTTAAGGTAAGAAGGAAAATCGGACAGGCATTTAATAAAATGTATCCGAAGGGGACCAGAAAGCGGAAGATTCTGGGTTACTGCAAGAATACTCTTCTTCACCCGGTAAAGTACATTGGAATGTATACATCCGGGGAGGGAAAAAATAGAATCAAGGGCGATTTTGAGATCGGAGAAGAGTACCTGCAATATGGAAAACTCATATTCCCGAAGGCAGACAGCCCGGAAGTATCGATTGTGATTCCCGTTTACAATCAGATCCATTATACTTATCTCTGCCTTGCATCGATTCTGGAGCATACAAAGGATGTGAGCTATGAGATTGTGATTGCGGATGACGTTTCCGGCGATGCGACGGAGCATCTGGGAGAATTTGCCGAAGGGATTACAATTTGCCGGAATGAAACGAACCAGGGATTCTTAAGAAACTGTAACCATGCGGCCAAATCTGCAAGGGGCCGGTATATAATGTTTTTAAACAATGATACACAGGTGACGGAGGGCTGGCTCAGTTCGCTGGTCAGTCTGATTCAGTCGGATGACTCTATCGGTATGGTCGGATCCAAGCTGGTTTATCCGGACGGCCGTCTTCAGGAGGCGGGAGGCATCATCTGGAGCGACGGTTCGGGATGGAATTACGGCCGTCTGGATAATCCGGACAAGGCCGAATATAATTATGTAAAAGATGTGGACTATATATCGGGTGCCGCGATACTGCTTTCCGCTGAACTGTGGAACCGGATTGGAGGCTTTGACGAACGGTTTGCTCCTGCCTACTGTGAGGATTCGGATCTGGCTTTTGAGGTCAGAAAGGCGGGATACAGAGTCGTCTACCAGCCGCTTTCCAAGGTGATTCATTTTGAGGGCGTCTCCAACGGAACGGATGTAAATGGTTCCGGCCTGAAACGGTACCAGGTGGAGAACAGCGAAAAGCTAAAAGAAAAATGGAAAGAGGAATTTAAGAAGCAGTGCGTGAATACCGGCAGTCCGAACCCCTTCCGGGCCAGGGAGAGAAGTATGGGAAAACCGATTATCCTGGTGGTGGATCATTATGTTCCGACATTTGATAAAGATGCAGGGTCTAAAACAACGTTCCAGTATCTGAAGATGTTTCTGAATAAGGGGTATGCGGTAAAATTTTTAGGCGATAATTATCTTCACGAGGAGCCATATACCACAGTCCTTCAGCAGATGGGAATCGAGGTTCTGTACGGACAGGAGTATCTGACCGGTATCTGGGACTGGCTTGATAAAAATGGAAAAGAAATCAGCATCGCCTATCTGAACCGTCCTCATATCGCTGCAAAATATGTGGATTATATCGCAGAGCATACGGATATTAAGATTATTTATTATGGCCATGATCTCCATTTTATGAGGGAATTCAGGGAATATGAGCTGACCGGGGATATAGGGAAAAAACGTGATTCCGAATACTGGAAGTCGATTGAATTCTCACTGATGCATAAGGCTGCCGTATCCTACTATCCGTCTGTTGTGGAGGAGGAAGCAATCCATGATGTGGATGAGACGGTAAATGTGAAGGCAATTACCGCCTATGTGTACGATACGTTTCTGGATAATCTGAATCAGGACTTTGCAAAGAGGGAAGGACTTTTGTTTGTCGGAGGATTTGCCCATCCGCCGAATGCGGATGCCGTTCTGTGGTTTGCAAAAGAGGTATTCCCGATGATCCGTGAGAAACTGGATGTGAATTTTTATGTGGTCGGTTCCAGGGTGACCGATGAAATCAAAGCTTTGGAGCAGCCGGGAAGCAAAATTATCGTCAAGGGGTTTGTTTCCGAGGAGGAACTGTCGGAGCTTTACCGGAGCTGCCGGATTGTCATCGTTCCGCTCAGATATGGAGCAGGCGTCAAAGGAAAGGTAGTCGAGGCCATTTATAACGGAGCGCCGATAGTAACCACTTCTGTGGGAAGCGAAGGGATTCCGGGTGTCGAAGACGTGCTGCTGGTGGAGGATAAAACGGAAGATTTCGCCGGGGCGGTAGTGAAGCTTTACGGTGATGAGAAACGGCTTGCACAGCTTAGCCAAAAGACACAGGAGTACATTAAAGCTCATTTCAGCGTGGATGCGGCATGGGAAGTGATTCGGGAAGATTTTGAAGTGTAACGGTAACCGCCGGGCCGGTGTGAAGGCAGGACGGGGAAAAGGCAGATACCAAAGGAGAATACGGTGTCTGCTTTTTCTGTTGCTGGGAACAGGCAACAGCTGCCTCAGCCGACCGCCAGGAGGGACCGGCCGCTGGAGCGTAAGGCAAAAATAGTCGAGAGCTTTTCTTTTTATCATTTTATAATGTCAGACAGGGAGGTGAGAGACATGCAGGAACAGATTGATGCGGTGCAGCGTATGCAGGACTATATCGGCAGTCATCTGACGGAAGAGATAACACCGGCCGATTTGGCGGGGGTATCATTATTTTCCCCGTGGTATTCCTACAGGCTGTTTACCCGCCAGACAGGTACCACACCGGCTGACTATATCCGGCGGATGCGTTTGTCAAAGTCGGCGCTGAAGCTTAGGGATGACGCCGGTAAGATTGCCGATGTGGCGTTCGAAATGGGCTTTGGCAGCGTGGACGGATATCAGAGGGCATTTTTGCGGGAGTTTGGCTGCAATCCCGGGGACTATGCAGCAAATCCGGTTCCTTTATATCTTTTTACACCCTACGGCGTTAAATTCAGATATATTGAAAGGAGAGCAGGCATGGAAAATTTAAAAAATGTGTTTATTCAGGTGGTTCAGAAACCGGAGCGCAGAGTGATAATCAAGAGGGGCGTGAAAGCCTCGGATTATTTTGCTTATTGTGAGGAGGTCGGATGCGATGTATGGGGGCTGCTTCAGAGCATTAAATCCATCAGCGGGGAACCGGTCTGCCTCTGGCTCCCGCGTAAATACATTAAACCGGGAACTTCGGAATATGTTCAGGGAGTCGAGGTTCCTGCTGATTATGACGGGGCCCTGCCGGAAGGTTTTGAGATTCTGGAGCTGCCGGCTGCAAAATATATGATGTTCCAGGGCGAGCCGTTTGCGGAAGAGGATTATTGCCTGGCGATTGAAGAGGTAAAAGAGGCGATCAGGAGATACGATCCGTCGGTAACCGGATACAGGTGGGATGAAGAAAATCCGAGAATCCAGCTTGAGCCGGTGGGAAGCAGAGGATATATAGAAATGCTGGCGGTTAAATAAGCAGGTGAGGACGCTGACGGTACGGCCGGCGTCCTCACCTGCTTATTTATTGATGACGGTGACCTGTGCGCGGAGCATGCAGGTTATCGCTGCGACAGTCCGGACAGGCCAGCGCATTTGTTGCGCTGACCGTGAAAAAGGGCAGCATAGCGAACTGTTGCTATGTAATGATGTTGGGGTCAAAAGGTCTTTTGCCCCCTTTGATACCGGATTGCTCCGCACTGCGTGCTCTCACAATCCTCAAAAACATTCGCAATCCGCTCATTTTTCTGCGAAAAATGGCTTCTTACTCATGTTTTTGGCGGGTCCCAAGATTAAAAATCTTCATGCAAGCAAGCTTGCATCAGATTTCCAACCTTTTGACCCTGGTATCATGTAATTACTTTAAGGATTTTATTTTTTCAGAGAGCTCTTTCAACTGTTCTTCAGAAGGAATATACTGTATCTTCAGGGTCTCAAGGCAGATATCAAAACCGCATTTCTTCAGCTCTTCCTCGATTTGTCCGTTGGCCTGTCCGCCCCAGCCGTAAGAACCGAAGGAAAATGCCTGCCGGTTTTTCGGGGAAAGGCCCTTCATATAGCAGAGAAAGGCAGCCACGGTGGGAAGCATATTGTTGTTGAGAGTAGGCGAGCCCACGGCGACATATTTGCAGTCAAGAAGGCTGACAACGATATCGGAAATATGGGTCTGCTTCAAATCAAACAGCTTAACCGGTACTCCCTTTTCGGTAAACGCTTCGGCTATGGTCTGAGCCATGGTCTCTGTGGAGTGCCACATGCTGTCAAAGACAATGAGGGCGCCGGCCTCCGGTACGCTGCTGCTCCAGTGTTCATAAGCATTCAGAATATCGGCCACATGGCTTCTCCAGATAACGCCGTGACTCGGCGCAATCATCTCCGGTTCCATTTCTTTTACAATCTTCCAGGCACCTGCGGCCTGTTTTCCATAACACATGATAATATTTGCATAATATTTTTTGGCTTCCTGCATCGTTTCACAGAAATCAGAATCGTCGTCAAAACGCGTGTTAGTGCAGTAATGCTGTCCGAATGCATCATTGGAGAAAAGTATCTTTTCCTCCGGGCACCAGGTTACCATATTATCCGGCCAGTGGAGCATCGGTGTGGTGACAAAGGAGAGGCTGCGTTTTCCGAGACTCAAAGTATCGTTGTTCTTTACGGCCATATAATTGTGAGGGCCGTAGTGGGCGGTGAGCCCTTTTACTCCGCTGGGAGCGCTTGTAACTACCGTTGCGTTCGGGCAGGCCTCCATCAAGGCCGGCAGAGCGCCGGAATGATCCATTTCCACATGGTTGGAAATGATATAGTCAATCCTTGAAGGATCGATGATACTGCTGATGCGCTCCAGAAGCTCCCGGGAAAACGGGGCCTTAACGGTATCGATCAATGCAACCTTTTCATCAATAATCAGATAGGCATTGTAGGTGGCTCCGCGGTTGGTCGTATATCCGTGGAAATTACGCAGGTGCCAGTCTAAGGCCCCCACCCAGTAAATGCCATCTTTAATCTGAATTGCGTTCATATTTGGTTCCTCCTTGTCAATTGTATGTGGTGAAAAGTTCACTTTTCATCGCGTCGCGCCGTGAAACTCGGGATTTTCGTGCAGAATATGCACGAAAACACCTCGCGGGACACTACCTGTGAACAGTAACATAAAAACTGCATTATATGTAATCATTCATCAAAGAAAGTGTAGTATAAATGGAGAATAAATGCAAGATGAAAAATGTTAATTTATTATCAACTTATCCGGAGCCATCTAAGATTTATCACTCAGATACTCTTTCAAATAAGCCGACAGGGACATGATGAGAGCCAGGTTGGGATGGTTTTTCCTGGCAACCAGCGTGATGGTGTAGGGAAAAAGATTGTGCTCAAACGGCATTATATCGAGGTCCGGGAATTTGGGGAGGAATACGTCGGTAAAATATCCCTTGATTGTAATTCCTGCGCAGCGATCCCGGCTGCAGGTTTCATACATATAGAGTGTATCGCTGACACGCAGGATCTCTTTGGGAAGACAGTGATTATTTTTACAGAATTCCGTAAAATCATGGTAAGCCAGATCATTAATGGACAGGACAAAGGACTCCTCCTTTAAGTCCTGCAATTCGGCATATTCCTCCTGAAGCGCAGGATGTTCCTTCGGAAGCAGCAGGACGCGCTCCTGGGTTTTCAGCTCATACTGGTAATATTCCTTTCCCGGTGTGTAATCCGAAATAATTAAAATATCCAGCTCCTTGTTATTCAGAAGTTCGATACTTTGCCGGTAGGTGTACTCTTCGACGTCATAAGAGATAAGGGGGTAATCTTTAAAAAAGTCTTTCCACATGGTTTTCGATATGAAATACCGGCACCCGGCGCCCAGACCGATTTTCAGGCAGCCATAGTTCTGACGGACGAATTCGTTCATGTGCTTTTCAAGCGTTCTCATCTCCCTTAGCGCAGGCTGGCAGGACACATAGAGTTCCTGTCCAAGCGGCGTTGGAATAACGCCTTTATGGTTTCTGTAAAAAAGCTGTGCATTTAATTCCTGTTCCAGCGTGGCCAGAGCCCGGCTCAATGCCTGCTGGGAGATGAAAAGAGAATCCGCTGCTTTAAAAAAGCTGCCGCTTTCGTAGACCTTAACAAAATATTCTAACTGCCGTATGTTCATATCTTCACTTCTTTCTGATGAAAGTCAAAACTGCCGCTATGAGGCCAATATACCATGTTCCTTCAAGGAACATGGGAGTCTCCGACGGAAAACAGCGCCGGATTTCTGCGGTGAACGCAGAAACCGTTTATGCGCAGTATAATGCCCGCTATGCGGCCATTATACCATAACTCCCCTGCTAAATGCTATGGGTTCGTCTTCTGCCGGTACAGGGAGGGAAGCCGGAGCTGCTTTTCACCACAATCAACGGCGTTTTTTTTCGTTTCTGCACATCGCGTAGCGTGTTATTTTCAACCCCCCGCCAAAAGCGGCGTGCTGCGGACAAGCGGGATACTGCTTGTGAACAGGAATGCCGGATATACAACAAAAAGGTGTAACAGTGTAAAAAAAATACTGTTTTTAATTGAAATATGTTTCTGCTAAAATGTAGTCAAGTAAAAAGACTGTAAATAAGTGATAAAACACATTAAAATCAATTAAAACCCGGGTTGATAATAAAAAGCAAGAAAAAAGATTAAATGCACAATGACAGGAGGTTGAGATGAAAATAACGGATATTACCTATGACTGTGTCCAGGTTCCTTTTCCGGAGGAATTCCATCCCACCTGGTATCCGGGAAAAACGGAACAGGGGCAGGTCATCTTCGTAGTCCGTGTACACACGGATGAAGGGATAACCGGCTATGCAAATATGGAGGCGCCCCATGGAATCCTGAAGCTGGTCTGCGCAACGATGGATTATGCGAAAGAGATGATAATCGGCGACTCCCCCTTTGATATTGAAAAAATCATGTTTAAGCTGCGCAATGTAGCCCGAATCGCCACCAGACCATGGGTAATCGAGAACGCCTGCTGGGACATTATCGGCAAAGCAGCAGGGCTTCCGGTCTGTCAGCTTCTGGGAGCCTGCCGTGACCGGATTCCGGTTTATGCAGCCTGGGGGGAAATCCGTTCGAATGAACAGAGAAAGGAAGATGCCGGGCGGCTCGTTGAGGAGGGATTTAAAGCAGTAAAAATACGTTTTACCCATGAAACGATAAGAGAAGATATTGCAATTGTAGAGGCAGTCAGGGAAGCCGTCGGGGATAAGCTGGAAATCATGGTGGATGCCAACCAGGGAACCGCCTGTGAACGGAACAATAACGGCTTTCCCTATGTCTGGAGTTATGAGAGGGCGAGGGATACGGCAAGGGAAATGGAGCGGCTGGGCTGCGCATGGCTGGAGGAACCGCTCTGGAGATATAATTTCGACGGGCTGGCAAAGCTGAATGAAGAAGTGGATATTCCGATTGCGGGCGGCGAAATTAATATAGGCATACCTGATTTTAAAATCATGCTGGAAAAAGGATGCTATGAGATTTTACAGCCAAACTGTACGATGAGTACCGGAATCAGTTATATCAGGAAGATAGCGGCCCTGGCTGATTCATACGGAAAGACCGTGAACCCGCATGCTTACATACCGGGTACGGGAGTGCTGCAGAGCATGCATATGGTTGCGTCGATTCCGAACTTTACTTGGCTCGAATACCCATATGATCCGCCGACACTTACGCCGGGAGCATTTCAGGGGATTCTGTCGGAACCTTATTTTGTTGAAAAAGACGGCTGTATTCCTCTGCCGAAGAAGCCGGGATTTGGGATTGAGATTGATGAAGAACTGGTGAAAAAGTACAGCATTCTGCATTAAAACCCTGCGCATACGCCGGGGGAGAGCGGGCAGAAGGCAAAGCCGGAGACATGCCGGCGGACAGTTGATACTGAAGAGCAACAGTTTATGCTGTCTGAAATTTACACTGAAGAGATGTTATATTTGTGAAATACAGGAGGAAGGGTATGAATATTTTACAGCTTATAGTTGTAGTTATGGTTTTATATCTTGGGGGAATGCTGGCTGTAGGTTTTTATGGCAAAAAGTATGCCAATTCATTTGAAGATTACCTAACGGCGGCGAAACAGGGAACATTTCTTATGGTCTGCGGATCCTACATCGGTTCCCATATAGGAAACGGTATTGTAGTGGGCGGCGCGGAGTACGGCGCGATTTATGGAATCGGAGGGATTTGGTACGGTGTCGGTTCGGCTTTGGGTTATGTTCTTTTTGCTTTTGTTTTATCAAAGAGACTTTACCGTTCGGAACAACTGACAATGTCGGATATTTTAAATCACCGGTACGGAGCCAGAATCACCGGTACTATTTTTGCAGTGTTCAATGCTTTGGCGGCTATGAGTATTATGGCCGGACAGATTATTGCGGGAAAGAACCTGTTCTCCTATTTCGGAATGAATGCAACGCTGGGGGCGGCGGCTGTATGTATTATCGTTTTTATCTATTCAACGATGTCGGGCCAGTGGGGCGTTTTGATGACAGACATGATTCAGGTTGCCGTGATTTTCTTCTGTACGGTGATAGTCTTCGGATGCATGTTGTCACAGGGAGGATTGGGCCTGATGAGAGAAGTCCTTCCAAGCTCTTTTTATGAGCTGATACCTTTTGAAATAGATACATGGGTTATGATGCTGTTTCCGTCCATGCTGTACGGCCTGATTTCGAGTGCATCTTTCCAGAGAAATATGTCTTGTAAGGATGAAAAAACGGCATTTCATTCCGCATTTTGGGGAGCTATGATCCTGCTTCCATATGTGGTTCTTCCGGTCATGATTGGTATGTACGGCATTGCTTTATACCCGGATGCTGCGCCTGGAACGATTTTGTTCCATGTTCTGATTGAGGCATTCCCACCGCTCGTAGCGGCCCTTATGATTGTGGCACTGATGGCAGCAGTTATGTCAACTGTGGATTCCCAGTTAATCTATGTGACGGGTTCATTTACCAATGATATTTATAAAGCATATTTTGACAAGAATGCCAGCGAGAAAAAGCTCAACAGGATTGCCCATGCTGCAACCTTTTTAATCGGCATTATCGTGCTTTACCTGGCATTGGGGGCAAAGACGATTATCTCCATGCTGTCGGCGGCTTATACCTTTATGTGTGCCGGAACGCTGGTTATGTTTGTCGGCGGTATATTCTGGAAAAAGGCCACAAAGGCCGGCGCAATTGCCAGTTCCATCACAGGCATGTTATTTGTTATCCTCTACAAATATTGCGGAGTGCAGCTTCCGGTCTCCTCTATTTTCCCGATTCTGCCGTCCCTGATTGCGTATATCATTGTAAGCCTGATGACGCAGCCGAAGGAGGCAGCTAAACGATAACCTGCATGCTCCGTGAAATCATTCATGGATAAACTGGATCCGGAAAAATGGAGCGGAGGCGGGTAAAGCAGAAGCATGCCGGTAATCTACATTCTTACCGGCGGCCCCGCTTCCCTGTTTGCAGAGGAAAGCGTGAGGATATGAGAGAGATATTTGAGAGAAGAAGTACCCGGAAATATCAGGACAGGCCGGTTGAGCCGGAAAAAATAAGGCTTATTCTGCAGGCCGGAATGTGTGCGCCTTCGGCCGGGAATGAGAAGCCGTGGCATTTTGTGGTGGTGGAGGAACGGGAGGAACTGATAAAACTATCAAAGCTCCATCCCCACGCGGCTATGCTGCCGGAAGCTGCCTTTGCCGTGATCTTGTGCGCAGACCCGTCACTTCAGAAATACAGGTTTGATTTCTGGATCCAGGACTGTTCTGCGGCGGCGGAAAATATGCTTCTGGAGGCTGAGCATCTGGGGATTGGAGCCGTATGGCTGGGAGTTTACCCGAACGAAGAAAGAATTAAAACGATGAGGCCGGTATTTGATATACCGGATGAGATTGAAATATTCTGCCTGCTGTCCTTCGGATATCCGGAATTTAAGAAGACGGCAAAGGACAGGTGGGACGGGAGCCGTGTACATAACGGGCGGTGGAACCAATAAGAAGAAAAATCAGGAGGATATGAAATATGAGTCAGACAGATGTACTTTTATATGAGAAAACAGGAAAAATAGGCCGGGTGATTATCAACCGCCCGAAGGCCAGAAATGCATTCAACCAGGAGCTGGTGGAAAATCTGGGCGAATTTATCAAGCTGGCGGATCAGGATCCGGACACGAACGTGATTGTAATCAGCGCCGTGGGTGATAAGGCATTCAGTGCAGGCTTTGATATTAAAGAAAGCATCGGAGAACCGATTGTCGATGTGATTCCGAGAAGAGAGAATACGGCGATGGAGCTGAATACATGGCGTGAGGTGTGGAAGTGCAAAAAGCCGGTCATAGCATCGGTACAGGGCTTCTGCATCGGCGGTGGTCTGCATCTCGCCTTTATGTGCGATTTGATTATTGCATCGGAGGACGCAAGGTTTGGCGAGCCGGAGGTTGCATTTTCGTATGTCCCAGACATTCTGATCGAGCCGTGGAAACTTCCGATGAATAAAGCAAGGCAGCTTCTTTATCTTGGCGAATACCTGACTGCGGAAGAACTCCGCGAGTGCGGAGTGGTAAATAAGGTGGTTCCCTTTGAAAAACTGGAAGAGGAGACGATGAAAATAGCCGGACGGCTTGCGGAAATGCCTTCGGACACAATGATGATGCTTAAATATCAGGTCAACAAGACCTATGAGATTCAGGGAATGGTTAATGCCATGGATTTTGCGGCGGAAATATTCAGCCTGTGCCGTATCAACCAGGCCCAGACACAGAAAGAGTTTAATGAGATTGTGAACAGCCAGGGACTGAAGGCGGCTCTGGACTGGAAGAATAACCATAACAGTTAAGACAGGTATACTGGAGAAAGATAATGGAACAGACGTGGAAAGATATCTATAATAGAAAACTGATTACGGCGGCACAGGCGGCGGCTATGGTGCAAAACGGCGACAGCTTCTGCGCCGTGACGAGGGAGCCGAAGACGATCCTCCGGGAACTGGGGAAAAGAAAAGATTTAAAAAACGTGACATATTATTGTTCTCAAACCAACTTCCTGGGAGAACTGATGGGACTTCAAAATGAGGTGAAGGTTTTATTGAGCTTCATGGACGGAATGAACCGGGAATTCGTGGAAGACGGCCGCGCCGAATTTGTCCCCTGTAATTTTTCAGGATATGGAAAACTGTCCGTGAATACTTTAAAATGCAGGATTGCAATGCCCTGTGTGTCAAAACCTGATAAAAACGGATATGTCTCAATGGGAAATGCGGCCGACGGGATGCCGGTGATCTCCACGCAGACAGAACTCGCCATTGCGGAAATTAACCCGGAGCTGCCGTTCGTACTCGGCGCCAATGTGAAACACATTTCAGAATTCGACTATATTGTGGAGGGGGACGGTTATCCTCTCAATATCAGGGCAATTGATGATTCGGAGGACAGCAGGGAGATTTACCAGGCAATCGGAGGATATCTTTCAGAGCTGGTAGAGGACGAGGCAACGATAGAAGTGGGACTGGGACGGCTGAATTCCTCCGCCATGATGTATATGGAGCCGAAAAAGGATTTGGGGGTTCATACGGAAATTTACGGCGACCTGCTGATGGAACTGACAAAGAGAGGCATTGTAACCAACCGGAAAAAAACATTGTATCCGGGTGTCTCTGTCTGTGCGCAGCTGGTGGGTTCCAGGGAATTGTTCGATTTCGCCGACGGGAACCAGGGACTCAATATGAATAGCTGCCAGCAGGTGTTAAATCCCGGAATTATCGCGCAGAACAGAAGGATGACAGCAATTAATAATGCCGTACAGGTGGATTTGCTGGGACAAGCCAACTCGGAATACCTGAAAGGAAAACAGTATTCCGGCATGGGAGGAATCGCCGATTTTTCTTCGGGAGCCGCGCTTTGCCCGGACGGAAAGTCCATTGTGGTCGTCGAGTCGGTAACAAAAAACGGAAAATATTCCAAGATTGTGCCGTCCTTCACACAGGGAACGCCGGTATCTCTGACACGTACCATGGTTGAATATGTCGTCACTGAGTACGGAGCCGCCGTTCTGGCGGGAAAAACCGTGGAAGAGAGGGCAAAAGAGCTGATAAGGGTTTCACATCCCAAATTCAGGGACGAGCTGACGTTCCAGGCAAAAGAGATGGGACTGATTGTATAATACTGAAAATTGAATTACGCTTACATCCCCATTACTACAGGGTGTAAATAGATTGCCGGTTTCTACTCCCCCAAAGAGAAACCGGCGTTTTTTAACCGGAAAGTTTTCCTGTTAAATAAAAACCGCTCCGCGGAGAATCCCGAAAACAGAAACGGAACAGCTGCCAAGCAGCAAAATCAAGTTGCAAATAACCCTAAAAAACATTATACTGGACTAATATACATTCCAGTATAAAGGAGGTCATCATATGGATCAAAAACCTATGCGGCGCGTGGCGGACTCCGCGGTCACACAGACACAGATTGTACTAAGCAGCCATATCAACGGAGCCGGACGGCTGTTCGGCGGTCAGCTCATGGAGTGGATCGATATCGTGGCGGGAGTTGTGGCCCGCAGGCACTCCCACTGCAACCAGACTACTGCATCGGTCGACAACCTGCAGTTTAAAGAGGCGGTCCGTCTGAATGACACGCTTATCCTGCTGGGCAAGATCACATACGTCGGACACACTTCCATGGAGGTTCAGGTAGACAGCTATGTGGAAGATCTGGACGGAACGAGAAAGCTGGTTAATACCGCCTTTTTTGTTATGGTCGCCCTCGATGAAAAAGATCACCCCGTTCAGGTACCGGGGCTTATCCTGGAGACAGAAGAAGAAAAAGCGGCCTGGGAATCAGGAAAACGCCGCAATGAGCTGAGAAAGCAGCGCCGGATTGAAAAATATTAAAGTATTGGAGAAAACTCTATCGGCCGGCTGGAGGTCCACTGCGGCGGTACTATACTGCTTTGGTATAAGTTAAATCATAACGAGGAGGATACTTCATGTCATTCAAATTAAAAACATACCAGGCCCCGGATTTTACACAGCCCAGTCTGATGAACGCCCCGGAGGCAAGACTGGAACCGGCGCCTTTTGATAAAGTTGCTCCGGACGGGTATCACGCCACCACTATATTTCCCGAGTATTTTAAGGTTGGGAGTCAGTGGCTGCTGGCAGAGGAAAGCCGCATGGACTGCGTGGCGGTATTTGAGAATGGGAAAATCCATGTCCGTGAATTCCGAAACTTAAAAAAGGGTGACCTGGTATTCACCGGGAGGAAAGAAGACGGAGAGGAAGGAATCTTTGTATATCCTGACGGCTTCAGGGAACTGGGGCAGGACGGCGTGGAAGCGCCGGGGGAGGCATTTGCTTTCCGGCAGAGCCGGTCAAGGGAAACGGCATTTTCGCGTGATTACGATAACATCTATGAACTTCTGGAATATGAGAAGGAACACGGCTATGTAGTCTGGGTGCTGGGACCGGCCTGTGCCTTCGATGCGGATTCAAGGGCAGCCTTCTCCAAGCTCGTGATGAATGGCTATGTGGATGCCCTGCTGGCCGGGAATGCGCTGGCCACCCATGATCTGGAAGGCGCCTACTTAAAGACGGCCCTCGGTCAGGACATCTATACCCAGCATAGTTACCAGGGAGGCCATTATAATCATATCGATACGATCAATAAGGTAAAATACCACGGCTCGATTCCGGCCTTTATCGAAAAGGAAGGGATTGATAACGGCATTATATATAGCTGTGTGAAAAAAGAAGTTCCTTTTGTTCTGGTGGGTTCCATCCGCGACGACGGACCTCTGCCTGAGGTTTATGCAAATGTGTATGAAGGGCAGGATGCCATGAGACGCTGTGTCAGCAAAGCGACGACAGTCATCTGTATGGCGACGACCCTCCACTCCGTTGCAACGGGCAATATGACCCCGTCTTTCCGTATGATGCCGGACGGGACGATCCGCCAGGTGTATTTTTATACGGTGGATATATCCGAGTTTGCGGTGAACAAGATGGGAGACAGAGGCAGCCTGTCGGCCAAGAGCATCGTTACCAATGTCCAGGATTTTGTGGTAAATGTGAGTAAAGGGCTGAAGTTGTAATAAACGAATTGCAGCATTCCAATAGGATTGGAATCTATATGAAAGGATAGTCACATTTGCTTTGGTAGGCGGGTGACTATTTTTTTGTACCTATCAAAAGAAATACTTGTTCAAAGTATGAACTTATAGTAGACTTTAGTTATTAAAAAGTTACGGAGATATAATATATGGCTAAGCAATTTAATAATATTAAGATCCTTTTCGTATGTCTGGGCAACATCTGCCGTTCCCCGCTTGCGGAGTACATCCTCCGCGACATGGTGGCAAAACGCGGTGACAGCGCCGGATTTTATATCGCATCCGCAGCCACCAGTACGGAGGAGATTGGCAATCCGGTCTATCCGCCTGCCAGGCGGAAATTACAGGAGCACGGAATTTCCTGTGACGGAAAACGGGCGATTCAGTTAAAAAAGAGTGATTACGCTGAATATGATTATCTGCTGGGAATGGAAGAACGCAATATTATCAATATGAAACGGATACTCGGCGGAGATCCAAAAGGAAAGGTATACCGTCTTCTCGATTTTTCCGATCGTCCGCGAGACATTGCGGATCCCTGGTACAGCGGTGATTTTGACACGGCTTATGAGGATATCAGGGAGGGTTGCGAAGCATTTCTGAACTTCCTGGAGACAGGGAAATAAACAGGCGGACTAGCAGGTGAAACAGCAGAACCGGACATATTAACTACACTTTTAACGTCCGGTTCTGCTGTTTTCATGGCGGCGGTCTTTAGTATAAATTTATTTGATATTTTTTCATTTTCCGCCATAGAGTGGCCGTGCTTATATTAAGTTCCACGGCTGTCTTGATTCTGCTCCCGTTATTCCTGCGCAGGCATTCCTCGATTCTTTGCTGCTCACAGTTGTTTAGAGCCTGACTCAGTGCGGGCTTATTTTTGGCCCTGGCAAGCAATTCTGTTTTATCACAGCTTTCTGCTTTTATCCGGGTTCCCGGTGGCTTTGTATTCAAATCCGTTTCCATAGCGGTTTCCATCATATCGCCGCCCGCGCCATTTCCTTTGGCGGCAGTTATCCCGTAAACGATTCCTTCCAAATCCCCTGCGGATATTACATCTGTTTCAGCCAGAGTCACAATTCGTTCCAGCAGGTTAAAGAGCTGCCTGATATTGCCCGGATAAGAGCCGAAGCTGAGGAGGCTGACTGCATCTTCCCTGAAATGAACGGGATAATTCAGCTTTTTCAGATAAGCCTCAATCAGGAGGGGGATATCGCCCCGCCTGTTCCGGAGCGGCGGAAGCTTAAGCTCCAGCACATTCAGCCGGTAGAGCAGATCCTCACGGAACGCTTTTTCACGGACCAGTTCTGAGAGGTCTTTATTGGTTGCGCTGATAATCCGGATATCAACCGGAATCACCCGGTCGTCGCCCAGCCTGCAGACCTCTTTCTCCTGAAGTACACGCAGAAGCTTTGCCTGTACACTCAAATCCATTTCCCCTATTTCATCTAAAAATACGGTTCCCTTGTGGGCCAGTTCGAAAATACCCATTTTCCCTTCCCGGTTTGCACCGGTAAAAGCTCCTTTTACATAGCCGAACAGTTCACTTTCCAGCAATGAGTCGGGCAGGGCGGCGCAGTTAATTGCGACAAATGGTTCCTGTGCCCGGGAACTCCGGTTATGTATGCTTTGGGCAAAAATTTCTTTGCCGGTGCCTGTCTCACCCGTTATTAAGACCGCACTCTGTGACCGGGCATATTTTTCAGCCAGACGGATTGTGTTTTTTATGGCAGGACTGCCGCCGATAATATTGTGAAAGGATTTTTTCGCCGCATATCCTCTTGCGTTCTGGTTCAGGCGTAACTGCTTCTCCGCGGACTGAATGCTGTTTTCACTGGAAATAATAATTACAATACTTTTTACCTTTTTATTTACGACCACCGGCAGATATTCCGCAATGTAATTTTTAGAGCCGATGCGTATAATTTTTTCCTGGCTGTGTACCGGCTTAAGTTCAATATTGGCCCTTCTGCGCTCCAGGCTGATATAGTCACCGGCACTGTCTGAAAAGAGAAGCTCTTTTATCTGTTCCGTTTTAAACTCCTGAAAAAGTAAGCCTGCTTTCTCATTGGAAAAGAGCAGGTTCCCGGCCGTATCATAGTTCAGAACAGCGCTTGAAATTCGGTTAACCGTGGCGGATATTACGCTCAGATATTCATCCTTATGATCCATGGCGGTCAGGATATTCAGCGCGCTGTCGATAGCGAGGGATACATTGCACGGATCAACCATAAGCGGAATGTTTTTAAGACTGTGTAGTCTGGCGGCGCGTTTTACGGAAAATCCTCCAATAAGGGCTTTTGTACCAGGGCGCAATTCCCGCAGAATATCATTTTCCGTAGTGGCAGGCGAATCAGGCCCGATCACCTGAATGTCCTGTCCGGAAATATCCTTGAACCTGTTCATAATCTGAAATGCCTTATCAAATCCCACCAGCGCTACCTCGCCGGGAGGGAAACCGGTGGCCTTTACAGAGTAGTAAATTTCTTCATAGAGATAAGGGACGTCAATGATGGGAATGGTTATATTTTTCTGTAATAGGCTGGTATTTCTTCCTCGGGAGATAAAGATACGGCTGCCCGCCCTAACCAGTTTTTCTGCGTATTGGAGAGTCCGGTTTCCGGTCGCCTCCACAATGCCGATATGGTTTGAAAGCGCCCGTTCCTGAATTAACTCAGCGGCGGCTGAGGCAAAAGCCTCGGAAGGAGCAAATATGACGATATCTTTAACAGTATCCATGTACTTTCCTTTCTGTACGGGCGAATTTACATAATTGCTGCAATAACGAGCTGCCGGAACAGGTACGGCAGAAGAATTTCATAAATGATATTACGAAGTGAAATATACATTTCATTATTGAAATGTATTTTGTTTTAGTATAAATATTACCATCAGGTGTGTAAATTAAGAAACCGTTAAGAGTGCGGCTTCATTTATATCAGGCGCTGGATTACCGGCCCGGCAAAACCCCTCAAAAATCTCAAAATTATCAGGTGATTCCGCAATTGCCATCTCATCTGATATATATCTGATACGTTTGGATTAAAATTGGCACGCATCTTGCTCATTATATGGTCAGAAAGAATAAAAAATAATAACAGGAGGACAGATGTATGGGTTACAAAGTATTGCTTCCACAGCCAATACTGGAATCCGGCAGAGCGTATCTGCTGGAACGGGGATATGAACTGGTGGATGGGAACGGTTTTGAGGAAGAGGATATCATCCGGGATATAAAGGGATGCGACGCCATGATTGTGAGGACGGCTAAAATCACCAGACGGATTATCGCGGCGGCGGACCGGCTGAAGGTGATAGCGCGACATGGAGCCGGCTATGACGGCGTGGATTTGGAGGCTGCAAAAGAAAAAGGGATTATGGTTCTATACGCGCCCAGGGCAAACAGCGAATCTGTTGCAGAGCTGGCGGTTTTTTACATGCTTTACTGTTCCAGAAATTTCAAACTGGTCCAGAAGCTTTATAAGGACGATTACCGTTTTGCTAAATTCAATATCGAAAAACATGAACTGTGCGGAAAAACCCTCGGACTCGTGGGTGTCGGCAACATAGGCGGTCTTGTGGCCAGAAAAGCAGCGCTTGGATTTGACATGAAGGTTCTGGCCTTTGATCCTTATGCAAAAGAATTGCCGGATTATATTATACCTGTATCCAGCCGTGAAGAAGTGTTTAAGAAAGCTGACTACGTCTCACTCCACGTTCCCGCAACGCCTGAAACTGTGAACAGCGTGGGGGAGAAAGAGCTGGCAGGGATGAAAAAGACGGCATTTCTTATCAATACGGCCCGGGGGAGCATCATTGATGAGGAGGCGCTGATAAAAGCCCTTGAGGAGAAACAGATAGCGGGGGCAGCCCTCGATGTCACCCGGGAAGAACCTTTTTCCAGGGAAAATCCGCTGCTGGAGATGGATAATGTACTGACCGCGCCGCACATTGGCGCTGCAACGAAAGAGGCTTCTTCCCGCTCGTCACTGGCCTGTGCGGAGGGTATTGACGATTTTCTGTCGGGAAGAACACCCAAATATCCGGTTCCGCCGATGAGGGAGCAGTTGGAGCAAATGAATTTTACAAAATAAATATCAGGAAAGAAGAGGAGAGAGAGAATGAGTGTAGGAAACAGAGTGTTTTTAAAAAGAAATCTTCCGGACAGCAGTATTGTTGAGGCGTTTAAACAACTTCCGGCGGCTAATGTGGCGGATACCATGGGGCGCTCCTGTGCCCTGAGTTCGGAAATCCGACTGATCAGCTCACCGGACCTTCCAATCATGGCAGGTGCAGCCCTCACGGTGAAAGCCCGGCCGGGTGATAATCTGATGCTTCACAAGGCGCTTGACATGGCCGGAGAAGGCGATGTCATCGTGGTCTCCAATGACGGAGACAGAACGCATTCCCTGATGGGGGAAATCATGGCCGTGTATGCACAGCATACAAGAAAAATAGCAGGGATTGTGCTGGATGGTCCAATCCGTGATATTGAAGAGCTCTCCCGGATGCATATGTTCTTATATGCCACCGGTTCGACGCCCGGCGGTCCGTACAAAGAAGGGCCGGGGGAAGTAAATGTTCCGGTATCAATCGGTAATATTGCCGTAATGCCGGGCGATATCATTCTCGGAGACAGGGACGGCGTGATTGTAATACCGAGAAAAGATGCGGCGGTTATTCTGGAGGAGGCTAAAAAGTATGCGGCTCTTGACGCAGGAAAGGTAGAGGCCGCGAAAAATGGCACATCAAAGCGCCAGTGGGTTGAGGATACGCTGGTGAAAAAACAGGTGGAGATGATTGATGATATTTACAGAGCCGACTGACCGGCTTTGTGATTAAACACAGCGGTTTAAATTCACGGGGAAGGGGATGAGCATATGGGACCAGGTTTAGCTTCAATGCTGGTATTTATCTTACTTATTTTAATTTGGAGTGTATACATAAAACGTAATATTGGAGAGGTTGCCTTTATCGGCATGATCGTTGTATCGCTGTTTGGCGGAAGCAGGGCGGCAGAGCTTCTGCTCGGAGGAATTAAATATGCGCTGAGTTATGAGGTATTGTTTGCCTCTCTGGCATTTGTATTCATGTCATTTTTACTTCAGAGCACCAGTGTTCTTCAGGGAATGCTGAAGATTTTCAACCGCCTGTTCAGAAAGATGAAGGGAGGTCCCGCCTATGTAAATACGGCGATTTCATCTTTTCTGGGAATGTTGTCGGGAGGAAACACTCCCAACGCCGCCACGTCAGGAGCATTTACGGCACAGTGGCTCTTATCGACAGGCTGGAAAAGAGAGCAGGCCGCCACGCTGATAGCAGCCAACGGAGGCCTGGGAGCCGGTTTCCCGCCTAGTTCCTCTCTGTTTATTGTTCTGGCATTTCCGACCGTAGCGGGCGCTGTTTCCGAGGGGCAGCTTTACATTGCTTTATTTTTGACCGGTATTTATCAGGTTATTTGGAGAGTTGTTTATATTCATTATATTATCAGAAAAAATCATATAGTACTTCCTGAGACGGTAACGGATGAGCCATGGAGCAGCGTTATGAAGACGGCTGGAAAGAATCTTCTGCTGTTCCTGGGGGCAATCATTCCGGTAGCCCTCAATATGGGGCCGTTGTCTGATTTGATTGCGGGCCGCTCCGAGGTATGGAAAGCGGCAGTTGACAGTATTAATATACTGGTTTGGATACCGATTCTGATGATCGCAATCATTCTGGCTCTGGGGTGGAAGGATATCCGGGAAAAATTTCATTCCAGGGAGCAGTTTGTGGAAGAATTAATTCCTCATTTTTCCAGTACAGGCGGTCTTTTGATATTTGTCTTTGCGGCAAGCAATATTATCAGTAAGCTGGGCCTCTCTGAAGATATTGTACAGATTTTAAATTCCATGAGCCTGTCAAAAGTTGCAACAGTTGTTATCATATTGATCCTGGTGGCAGTAGTTGCCGGTCCTCTGTCTTCCACGGCAACACTCACGTCGATTGGAGTTATCTCCCATGCGATTTTAGTATCTGTGGGTATCGATCCGCTTGCAGCGGCTACTGCTATTCTCGTTGTGGCATCCACAGAGGGAGCTTCACCGCCTGCGTCGGGAGCGCTGTTTGTGGCCTGCGGCCTGACGGAATGCGACCCGCCGAAGATATTTATGCCGCTTATCAAATGGTTTGTTCTGCCAATCACCTGTATTGCAGTTTTGGTATGCCTCGGTATATTACCGCTGCCGCGTTAAGGAGGGCTTATGAAAAAATTATATTATAATCTTATTTTAATCGGTTTTCTTATCTTTTTTCTGGGTGGATGCATTTACGTGGCGGGCCAGATTGTCTGTCTGCTCATTGGACAGCCGGAAATTATGATCTCATTAGAGGGAGTCACGAAGGTGATATTCCCGGCGGCATCGATCAGCGGTCTTCTTTGCTTTTTAAATCAGTATCTGTTCGCGAAACAACCAAAAAAAGAAGGGAAACGTAAGTAGCCGATCCATGTAAAACAGAGTTTATGCAATTTTCTGCCAAAAATGTCAGAAAATCGTAATGCATTTTTTATACAAATAGATTGACAGCTGTATATATACTGTGTATAATTAACATACACAGTATATATACAGCTGTTTTGCTGAGTTATTTTTTGACGTAATACGCGAAGCGGCAAGCACTGCAGGAGAAATAACGGTATGAATATTATTATAAGTAATTCCGGCGATAAGCCGATTTATGAGCAGATTACAAGCCAGATTAAGAATGCAATTATTTCAGGAGAATTGGAAGCAGGGGCCCCGCTTCCGTCACTCCGCTATCTGGCTAAGGAATTGCGGGTCAGCCTTATTTCCACGAAACGGGCTTATGAAGAATTGGAGAAAGACGGTTTTATCGAATCCGTTCAGGGGAAAGGCAGCTTTGTCACAGGAAAGAATAAGGAACTGATGAAGGAAGAACAGTTTAAGAAGATTGAAGAATGCCTGCAGGAGGCGGTGGACATGGCGAGGATTGCCCACATTCCCTGCGAAGAGCTTAAGGATGTATTGGCAGCCATGTACGATGAGGGTTAGCCGGTTTAGGAGCCGATATCTGCAAAGAGAGTCGGAGACGAAACAGGACACGAGTCAGTAGGCAATGAATATAGGAGTTAATAGGTGATGAATATGGAAGAGAGAGAAAATAATATTCTGGAAATCAGAGGCCTGACAAAACATTACAGTGATTTCACCCTCCAGGATCTGAACCTGGAACTGCCATACGGCTGCATTATGGGGCTGATGGGTGAGAATGGCGCAGGAAAGAGCACAACGATTAAGGCAGCGTTAAATTTAATCCACCGGGACGGGGGAACGATCCGGATGTTCGGTGAAGACATAGGCGAGGATAATTCCAGGCTGAGGGAGAACATCGGAATAGTCATGGAAGGACTGAATCTTCCAGATCTGTTTAAGGCGGTGGAAGTGGACAGCATGATGAGGGGGATATACAGGAACTGGGACAGTGATTGCTTTTATCAATATTTGGAAAAGTTTCATATAAACCGCAAAAAGAAAATTAAAGAATATTCCAGAGGAATGAAGATAAAGCTTGCCCTGTCCATCGCACTTTCCCACAATGCAGGGCTGCTGATTCTCGACGAACCTACAAGCGGTCTCGACCCGGTTGTAAGGGAGGAAGTGCTTGATATTTTGAAAGAGTTTGTCATGGACGAGAGCCATTCTGTGTTAATTTCATCCCACATTATCAGTGATATTGAGAAGACGGCAGATTACGCTGCCTTCATTCACCAGGGAAGGCTGATGCTCTGTGAGGAAAAGGACCGTCTGCTGGATGAATACAGAATTTTAAAAGGCAGCCGCAGTGATATCATGAAAATGGAGGAAGACGGCGGTGTCCGGGTGGCAGGAATGCGGGAGAACAGCTTTGGTGCGGAAGCTCTGGTTAAGACGAACAGTCCTGTCAAATCAAAAGAAGGGATTGTGGTGGAAGCGGCATCCCTGGAAGAAATCATGCTTTTTCTGATAAAGTCCGAAGACAAAAGCTGCGGTAATGCGGCAGTGTATTGAGAAAACGGTTCTGCGGGCCGTCCGGGACGGCACAGTGAATGAGAGAAAGGGGTTTTATTATGAAAGGTTTACTCTATAAGGAGTTTTGTATGTTTAAGCCGCAGTTTAAAAGCTGGGCCTTCGTCTTAATATTTTTTATCATATACGGTATTATCTTTAAGAACGTATATATGATTACGATGATGATATCCGTGCTGGGGCTTGTGTCTTGTTTCAGCTCATTTAGTTATGATAAGCAGTACCGGTGCGATGAATATCTGGCCGCGATGCCGGTGAGCAGGAAGCAGCTTGTATGGTCTAAATATATTTTTGTGCTGTGTCTGGATCTGATATTGGCGGCAGCAGCCTTTGTTCTGGCAGCAGGATATGCAGTATGGGCAGGGGAACCTCTGGTGGAGCTGCTTGCTGGCGTGGGCAGCGCACTGGTGGTAACTGTGCTGATGCAGGCAATTTTGCTGCCGATGGTCTATATAATAGGGATTGATAAAGCGAGATATGTAAACATTGTCATCTGGATGGTACCCTGGGTAGTGATTATGCTGTTTCGTGACAGGCTGCCCCAGATTCAGAAGGAGCAGATAATCATGATGCTGAAAATCATTCCGGTTATTGCAGTTGTTCTGATGGTGGTTTCAGTCTGTATCTCAGTATCGGTATTTAGAAAGAAAGATTTATAATAGATGTTTAAAAGATTGAGCGGAATTAAGGCCGGAAGAGTATCGCCGGATTTAATTCCGCTCAATTTCGTGTGAAATACACACGAAAACACCTCGCAAAACATTACCCCGTGAAAAGTTACGATGTGTTCTCCATCCTTTAATTAATTTTAATAAAAGTTCTTGACATCTCAGCAAAAGAGTCATATTATATACATATGAACAATCGTTCATATGTATATTCGATAATATGTATTACAATACAGTTTAAGAGGAGACAGATAATGTAACAGTTCAGCCATGATGTATTCCGCGAGGTGTTTTCGCTGTTTTTTGCGAAAATCCCGAGTTGTGCGGCTCGACTAATGAACTTTTCACCACTATCAACGGCGTTTTTTTTGCCATTTCTGTGCATCATTTGTTACGGTTTAGCCGAAGGCTGAACTGTAACCAGATAATAAATGAAAGGAGGCCTGCAAATTGGCAATTCATGACGTAGAGTGCTGTGACTTTTATCAGATCCATGACGATGTGGTAAAGGCAGTTAAGGAAAAGATGCCGGATGATGATGATTTATATGATCTGGCGGAGATATTCAAGGTTTTTGGCGATTCGACGAGAATAAAGATTTTGTATGTGCTTTTTGAGGCGGAGATGTGTGTGTGTGATATTGCACAGCTTTTGAATATGACACAGTCGGCTATTTCACATCAGCTCCGTATCCTGAAACAGTCAAAGCTTGTGAAGAACAGGAGAGAGGGGAAAGCAGTTTTTTATTCCCTGGCAGATGGTCATGTGAGAAGTATTATTGATCAGGGATATGAACATATCAAGGAGTAGGACAGCAGTTAAGTTCGGAGTTTTATTGATGGCAGACAGCAAGTTCATGTTATCTGAACTATTATGAATTTATAAAGATAATGGAGGAATAATAAGATGAAGAAAAAATTTAAATTAACAGATCTGGATTGTGCAAACTGTGCAGCTAAGATGGAGGAAGCGATTAAGAAAATTGAAGGTGTTGCCGATGCCAATGTCAGCTTTATGACACAGAAGATGACAATTGACGCCGATGAGAACCGTTTCGACGAGATTATGAAGGAAGTAGTCGCGGTTTGCAGGAAAGTAGAACCGGATTGCGTTATCAATATATAAATCAGGAAAGACAGCAGGAGGCAGCATGAACAAAAAGCAGAAAGCAATGCTGGCAAGAATCATTGTGGCTTTTATTATATACATTCTTGCCATAATCAGCGAGAAATCAGGCGTTCTGGAGAATTTTTCCGGCATATGGCCCAAATTAATCGTATTCCTGGTACCGTATCTGATTATCGGCTGGGATATTATCTATAAAGCGGGCAGAGGAATCATTAACGGTCAGGTTTTTGATGAGAATTTCCTGATGACAATTGCTACATTCGGAGCATTCGGCGTGAAGGAATATTCGGAAGCCGTTGCAGTGATGCTCTTTTATCAGGTGGGTGAGCTGTTCCAGAATTACGCGGTTAACCGCTCCAGACAGTCTATCAGCGATATGATGGATATCTGCCCTGAGTATGCCAATATCGAGCAGGACGGCCAGTTAAAGCAGGTGGATCCGGACGATGTGGCGGTCGGTGATATCATTATTGTAAAGGCCGGCGAGAGGATACCTCTGGATGGTGTGGTAATCAGCGGCGAATCAATGATTGACACTTCCGCCCTGACCGGGGAATCGGTTCCGAGGTCTGCAAGAGAGGGAACCCAGGTAATCAGCGGATGTGTTAACGGAAGCGGGCTGCTGAAGATAGAAGTGACAAAAGAGTTTGAGGATTCCACGGTGTCCAGAATTCTGGAGCTGGTGGAAAATGCCAGCAGCAAGAAGGCGAAGGTGGAGAATTTCATTACACGTTTTGCCAGATATTATACGCCGCTTGTGGTGATTGCGGCTGTGCTTCTGGCGGTTGTTCCTCCTCTTGTTCTGGGCCAGGGATTCGCAAGCTGGATTCAGCGGGCCTGTATTTTCCTCGTTATCTCTTGTCCGTGCGCACTTGTTATATCAGTTCCGCTTAGCTTTTTCGGAGGCATCGGGGCAGCGTCCAGGAACGGTGTCCTTGTAAAAGGAAGCAATTTCCTGGAAGCTCTGGCAGAGATAGACACTATTGTGTTTGATAAGACGGGAACCCTGACAAAGGGAGAATTTAAGGTGACAAAGCTGTATCCGTCCGGTATCAGCGAAGAAGAACTACTGGAACTGGCCGCACTGGCCGAGAATTATTCCAACCATCCGATCGCCGCTTCCATTAAAGATGCGTATGCTAATGAGAACGACATAAACCGGCTGGGAGAAACTGAAGAAATTTCCGGTCACGGCGTCAAGACGGTGATAGATGGGAAAGCGGTGCTGGCAGGCAACGGGAAACTGATGGAGCAGGCGGGAATTCCATATCAGGAATGCAAAGAGGCCGGAACTGTCATTTACGTGGCAAGGGAAGGCGTGTTTGCCGGAAGCGTACTGATCTCCGATACGATTAAAGAAGAAAGCTTTGAAGCGATCCGGCGTCTGAAGGCGGTAGGCGTGAGAAAGACAGTCATGCTGACCGGAGACAGAAAAGAGGTGGGAGAGGCCGTTGCAAAAGAAATCGGTCTGGACGGAGTCTATACGGAGCTGCTTCCCGGAGATAAGGTGGATAAAGTAGAGATGCTTTTAGAGCCTCTGGATGAGAAGCGCAAACTGGCTTTTGTCGGTGACGGAATCAACGATGCACCGGTACTGACCAGGGCCGATATCGGAATCGCCATGGGAAGCATGGGTTCTGACGCTGCCATAGAGGCAGCCGACGTAGTTCTGATGGACGATAACCCGGCAAAGATTGCCACTGTAGTCAAGATTGCCAGAAAGACGCTTAAGATTGTAAAACAGAACATCGTGTTTGCCCTGGCCGTCAAAGCCCTGGTTCTCATACTGGGAGCAGCCGGAATGGCAAATATGTGGGAAGCGGTATTTGCAGACGTGGGAGTTTCGGTAATTGCGATACTGAATGCGATGCGGGCGCTTAAAACAGAAGATTGAGGTAAGGCGTCCGGGAATAAATCCCGGGCGCCTTTTGTATGGTAGTTTGACAGCTTGCAAATTATTAGATTACCATTCTTTATGGTAAACGGTTTCACCATTTTTAATCACAGTCTCCACCAGATTAATGGTGGTGTGATATGGCATATAGTTGATGGAAGGATATTTCAGGAAGATAATATCCGCCTTTTTGCCTTCTTCAATACTGCCAATCTGATCGGCTCTGTCAACTGCGGCAGCTCCGTTAATGGTGAGTGCGGTGATAACCTCTTCGATGGACATATTCATATAGATACATCCAAGGGCTACGAGAAGAGGAATATTGTTGGTGAAGCAGCTTCCAGGATTCAGATCAGAGGCAATGGCGACTGCGCAGCCGCTGTCGATCATCTTTCTGGCCGGCGCATATTCTTCCTTCAGGCAGAATGCCGTGGCAGGAAGAAGGGTGCTGATGACACTTGATTCGGCCATCTGCCGGATGCCCTCGTCGGATGCCTTTAACAGGTGGTCTGCCGAGAAACAGCCGGTTCTGGAAGCCAGTTCGGCTCCGCCGAGGGAAAACATCTCATCGGCATGGATTTTCAGCTTGAATCCCATCTCTTTTGCTTTATTTAAGTAATACTCGGAATCTTCGATGTTGAAAACACCTTTCTCACAGAAGATGTCGGCAAATTCAGCCAAATCCTCCGCTTTAACCTTCGGCATTACTTCATTGATCATCATGTCGATAAATTCACGCTCCTTGCCCTTGTACTGCGGAAGAACACTGTGCGGTCCAAGGAAGGTGGTCACAATATCGACAGGATGGATTTTATCAAGTTCTTTCATGGCGCGGAGCTGTTTTAACTCTGTTTCACAGTCCATGCCGTATCCGCTCTTGCCCTCAACGGTGGTAACGCCGAATTCCAGCATGCGGTTCAGGCGCTCGCGGCCTACGGCAACGAGCTCTTCTTCCGTTGCATTCTTGGTTGGATTGATGGTAGCGTTGATTCCGCCGCCGCGCTCCATGATGGACATGTAGCTGTCGCCCTTTAAACGCCAGGTAAATTCATCGGCGCGGTAACCGCCGAATACAAAGTGGGTATGTGAGTCAACGAAGCCGGGGAGTACGGTTTTTCCCGTGGCATCGATAATTTCATATTCATCCGGATTGATCATCTTATCCAGTTCTTCCGTTGTGCCGACAGCGAAGATTTTATCATCATGGATCAGGACGCCGCCGTCCTCAATCAGGCCGATGTCGGACATTTCTTTGCCGCGTTTCGGAGCCTGTCCCTTACAGGTCACCAGCTCAGATGCGTGGCGGATATATCTCTTTGTCATATTAAACCTCTCTCATTCTCTCATGATTGCGGCAGTTTACCTACCGCGGATTTAATCAGCAGATATTTGTTACTATATATCTTATAGAGGCTGTTGCAGATAAACAACAGCCTCTATAGAAATGATATCGTGTCAAAAATTATTCCCGGATTATGCCGGATTTATTATTTTGCAGTTGCTTCTTTGAAAACCTTCTCAATCAGAGCGTCATCAGCGATATATGGCATTGTGATGGCATCGCTTCCTTCGAAAGTCTTGTTGTACTCGGCAACAGTTTCGATAGAATGCTCATTTCTGGCCCAGTTTCTTCTGGAAACGCCGACCATGGTATCCCACGGAATAGACTCGCGGATAATCTGGTCTGTCAGCTCGGAACCGTCAAGAACGAGACCGAAACCGCCGTTGATAGCTTTACCGATACCTGTACCGCCGCCGTTGTGGAGAGCGATTAAGCTCATGCCTCTTGCAGCGTTGCCTGCGAAGCAGTGGGTAGCCATGTCAGCCGTGAAGTTGGAACCATCGTAAATGTTGGATGTCTCACGGTATGGAGAATCGGTTCCGCCTGTATCATGGTGGTCACGTCCAAGCATAACCGGTCCGATTTCACCTTTTCTTACCATATCATTAAACTTAAGGGCGATATCGCGTCTTCCAAGGGCATCCTGATAAAGGATACGGCACTGGGTACCAACAACGAGTTTATTCTTCTCTGCGTCGCGGATCCATACCCAGTTGTCACGATCCTGGAATCTTCTGTTCGGATCGATGATGTCCATAGCTGCGTGGTCTGTCTTAACCAGATCTTCGTGTTTGCCGGATAAACAGCACCATCTGAATGGTCCATATCCGTAGTCGAATAATTCCGGTCCTAAAATATCTTCTACATAAGATGGGAAGATAAAGCCTTCGCTTGTATCTACGCCGTTCTTAGAGATGTCTTTGTTACCTGCATCGTATACGGCCTTCATGAATGCGTTGCCGTAATCGAAGAAGTAAGAACCTCTGGAAACCAGAGTCTGAATTAAGTGGAAATGCTTTGTCAGAGTTTCGTCTACCAGTTTGCAGAATTTCTCCTTATCATGGTCAAGCATTTCTGTTCTCTGCTCAAAGGTAAGACCCTGTGGGCAGTATCCGCCGTCGTATGGAACGTGGCAGGATGTCTGGTCGGAGAGAAGCTCAATGTGGATATTGTTGTCAACCGCATATTCCAGAAGGTCAACGATGTTGCCGTGGAATGCGATGGACATAGCTTCTTTCTTCTCCATGTATTCATGAGCCAGTTTGAAAGCTTCTTCCGGGGATTCAGCAACTAAGCTTACCCAGCCCTGGCTGTGACGTGTTTCGATTCTGGAGTAATCAACCTCGGCAACGATACCAACGCCGCCTGCGATCTCGATAGCTTTTGGCTGAGCGCCGCTCATGCCGCCGAGTCCGCTTGTTACGAATAAGTGGCCTGCCAGATCACCGTCTGCCGGAACGCCAAGGAATTTACGTCCTGCATTTAAGATGGTGTTGAATGTACCGTGAACGATACCCTGCGGTCCGATGTACATCCAGCCGCCGGCTGTCATCTGTCCGTAGGAGGAGCATCCCATAGCAGTTGCCTTTGCCCATGTCTCAGGATTGTCGCCTTCGCCGACCATCAGACCGTTGGTGATGATGACACGCGGGGACTGTTTGTGGGAATGGAACAGTCCGAGAGGATGGCCGGACATAACAACAAGTGTCTGCTCATCTGTCAGAACCTCAAGATATTTTTTAAGTAACTGATACTGCATCCAGTTCTGGCAAACCTGTCCTGTCTCGCCGTAAGTAACCAGCTCATAAGGATAAAGAGCGATCTCATGGCTTAAGTTGTTGTCGATCATAACCTGGAATGCTTTACCCTGAATACAGTTTCCTTTGTATTCGTCGATTGGTTTTCCGTGGATTTCTCCCTTTGGCATAAAACGGTATCCGTAGATACGTCCATGTGTAAGAAGCTCTTCCATAAATTCAGGAGCAAGCTGCTCATGAAGCTCTTCCGGGATATAACGGAGCGCGTTCTTTACAGCCAGTTTCTTCTCGTGATCTGATAAGGTAAGCTCTCTCATAGGAGCGCGGCGGATGCCTTCTTTAAAAACGGGATACTCCGGCAGTACCGGATCAAGTTTAATTGTCATAGCTTTTCCGATTTCACTATTGTTCATTGTTATCTCGTCCTTTCTGTGTTTCGTTTTTTTACTTTCTGAGCCTATTATAACAGGGCAGAGTCCAAAAAACGTCAATATTAATTGATAATTTTGTCCTTTATAGAAAAATACCAGCCAATCTTCTTTGGACGTCGGAGATTTAAGTGAGAATGGGGACGCGTCCGGAACGGACCGGGGCCGGTGTGGTGAGAGGGGGCTTTCTGAGTCTTCCGTCCCCAATTGAAGGTTGTCGTGAGGGGGGAATCCGGCCGGAATGAATTCTTACGGGGACCGT
>ERZ791765.166-NODE-166-length-89641-cov-13.376365_pt1 | contig 89641 bp, 71 predicted proteins | sample MGYA00509949_ERZ791765 | MGnify/ENA primary metagenome ERZ791765 (study PRJEB30046, sample SAMN00791980) | human gut metagenome | study: EMG produced TPA metagenomics assembly of the A metagenome-wide association study of gut microbiota in type 2...
AGAGCAGAGGACTGAAAATCCTCGTGTCGCTGGTTCGATTCCGGCTCTGGGCATTCACTTTGAAAGTGATAATTAAATAATATGGAGCATTAGCTCAGTCGGTAGAGCACTTGACTTTTAATCAAGTTGTCCGGGGTTCGAATCCCCGATGCTTCACTTTAAAACTTCTGTGATATTCTCACAGAAGTTTTTTTGTGTTTTTTTAACCCTAACATCATTTTATGGAATTACTATAGAGAAATAAAAAAGTTCTAAAGTTTTATGCTTTTTCATATATTATTAGTACCTGATACCATTAACCGTAGGAAGTGCGCAGTCTTAACGGTGGACAGGCTGTTTGAAGTCAGTAGATGTAATGCAGAACAGGAGGAGTTTTTATGAAGAGTCCTTTAAAGAATCTGAAAAAATATTTTCAGTTAATCATGACTGCTCTTATTTGCTTTGTAATGGGAGTCATTGAAGATAAGAAAAGAATCTGCATAAAAGATACAGATTCTAAAAAAGACAGAACTGTTTTGCGTCCGGATGATAAAAAGAACAACAGAAAAAATAAAATCATTTACTGGAATGAACCACGAATCCAGAATAGAATAAATAGAGCTGTATATTTTAATACGGGGTAATGAAGCCCCGTATGCAGAAACTATCGCAGTCCTCTCAATTAATGAATTTGAGACAGTTCAGCAGGATTTTATATTCTGATGAGCAGGATCAATATGCATTATTTACGAGAATTGCTATATAACAGAAGTGTTATAAATAATATACATACAGATAAATATATATGTATATACTAAAAAGAAGAAGTTTATAATGATGGTCTGATATGAGAAAGTCTTTTTTCCCTGGAACAACGGGAATCTTTGCTCTGTTTTTTGTTCCCTATATAGTTACAATTATTTTTAATGGTGCCAACACTACATTGATCAATAAAAAATTTAATGTGGAAATGCTTCTGCCGGTGATTGTTTCAGCGCAGATTGAAGACAAATATGAACTTGAGACTATAAAAGCACAAACAATCATAGCAAGATCAAATTTTTACCGGACAATGAAAGAGGAGAAAAATCTGGCAATAACTTTATGTCAGATAAAGGAAGAGATGGAGGGGAAATCCCTGGCTTGTGTAATTTTACAGAATAAGTACGAAAAAGCAGTAACAGAAACAGAAGGAAAAGTCATTGTATGGAATAAAGAATTAAAGTTAGTTCCCTATCATGAATTAAGTGCAGGACAGACAAGAGATGGAATGGAAGTTTTCCACAACGAAGATGATTCGTATCTCAGATCCGTACACAGTCTTGTGGATAAAAATGCAAAAGATTATTTGAATAGTGTATACATAAATAAAAATGTCCTTCCGGAAAGAATTGAAATAAAATCCAGGGACAGTGCCGGTTATGTTACAGAAATTCTGGCTGACGGGAAAGTGTTGGAAGGCGAGGCATTCAGAAAAGGAATGGGACTCACGTCCTCAAATTTTACAATTCAGAAGTCTGGAAAGGAAATACGATTTTTATGTAGAGGAAAAGGTCATGGATTAGGATTCTCACAATATGGAGGGAATGAGATGGCAAAGGAGTCTGCGAATGCAAAAGAGATCTTACAATATTATTTTCCTGAGATGGATGTGCTGAACATAAAATCTGTAAATTGCTGAATAGATACGAATATTCTGGACACCCTATAGATATGAAGATGAAAACAGAGGTGAAAGGAATATGATGAATAACAAAGTGACAAGAATCATTGCCAATTCCGTTGGACTGGCCGCTGTAGCAGCATTGGGAATTACAGTTTATCAGTTAGGTACCTCCCCGGTCAAAGAGAAAACTCCTGAAGAAAAAACAGAAAATGTCGGTGAAAGTACACAGGATACGGAAGAACAATTGAGTGAAGATGCAGGAACGAATCATGTGGAGTCAGAAAATCAGTGGATATCCGATGACGGGGAAGATTTGGATGATACAAAGGTTACATTCCAAAAACAAGGAATGTATGGGGAAACAGCTCAGAATACTGTGGATAATAATGAATCAGATAATACTGCAGATGTGGATAAGACTGACAATGCTGTAAATTCTCAGCAAGCAGAAGAATCATCAGTAAATGCAAATATGAAATCCCAGACGATATCAGAAGATCAGGCAGATGAAGCAACAGATGTTTCGGCATCGGCCCTGAATCTTGCGACAGTAAATTTTTCGGAAGATACATTAATGGAGTGGCCGGTGAATGGAAATGTTCTCCTTGATTACAGTATGGATCAGACTACTTATTTTCCGACGCTTGATCAGTATAAATTGAGTCCGGCTATTGCTGTCGGTGCAGTAGAGGGAGCACCTGTGGTAGCTGCTGTTAATGGCAAGGTTTATTCTATAGAGCAGAATGCGCAGACGGGTACTACACTGACAATGGAACTTGGAAATGGATATCAGGCTGTTTATGGACAGCTTACAGATCTGACAGTGTCAGAAGGAGATACAATTAAAAAGGGAACGACGATAGGATATATTGCACAGCCTACAAAATATTACAGCACAGAAGGAACCAATCTTTATTTTGCAATGAAAAAGGATGGAGAACCAATAGATCCGATTGAATATCTTCCATAATGAAATAGAAGAAAAAAACAGGGCTGCCGTAGATCGGCAGCCCTTAATTTGGTATAGGGCCAAGACAGTAACGTATAAACAGTACTTTGATATTTGCAACAGAAATGATATGTGTAGTATAATACAAAATATGTAGTGATTCAGCAGTTAACAATTCGTGGATATCAGATTAGGGGCAAAATCTCCCACAAATTGTGACATACATCTTGCGGAAAGCATTTTTCAGACACGCTCTAGCATCATAAAATACTGCTGGTTATAAAAATACTTTCGGAAATTATACAGACAGCATGAAAGAGGAGCTTTTTATATGAATATTAATGAGATTGCCAAACTGGCAGGGGTCTCCAGAGCTACCGTATCCAGGTATCTGAACAATGGTTATGTCAGTGAGGAAAAGAAAAAAAATATCAGCAGAGTTATTGAAGAAACCGGGTATCAGCCTTCTTCACAGGCGCAGAGGCTGCGTACTAAGAAGACAAAACTGGTCGGAGTAATTCTGCCAAAGATAGATTCCAATACGATCAGCCGGGAAGTTGCCGGAATCAGTGACATACTTACCAAAAAAGGATATCAGCTGATACTGGCAAATACAAATAACAGTGTTGAAGAAGAATTGAAATATCTTTTGCTGTTCAGGGATAATCAGGTCGATGGTGTTATTTTTATTGCCACCATATTGACAAAACAGCACAGGGAAATGATGAAGGGATTTAAAGTTCCGATTGTTTTACTTGGACAACAGCTGGATGGTTATCCATGTATTTTTCAGGACGATTATAAGGCTGCTGTAAATCTTACTGAACAGATGGTGAAGACAGGAAAGAAGTTTGGATATATTACAGTTACGGATAAAGATGAGGCAGTTGGCAGGCAGCGAAAATCAGGTGTGGAGAAGGTTCTTGGAGAAAATCAGATCACATTGGAAAGTGGATGTGTAAAATGCGGAAATTTCACATTAGAGTCAGGATATGAGAAAGCGAAAGAACTTTTTACGGAGCATCCCGATGTAGATACATTGATCTGTGCAACAGATACCATGGCAGTTGGAGCGGCAAATTGGCTGAAGGAGAACGGATATCAGATTCCTCAACAGGTTCAGATTGCCGGAATGGGAGACAGTTTTCTGGGAAAGATCATAGAACCAAAGCTGACTACTGTACATTTTTTTTATAAGACAAGTGGAATGGAATCAGCAAAAGTGCTGGTAGATTTGATAGAATCTAAGGAAACATCATCTGTACATAAAGAAATAAAAATGGGATGTAAGGTGGTACTCAGAGAGTCTCACCGAAATATATGACTGAACATGAAAGAGGAACTCTGAGGCAATCATCAGAGTTCTTTTTTTCTGAATAATTGGATTTACATATATATTAAAGGGAGTGTTTTGGAAATAATATATAAAAAATGGATATAATATTTGTGATATGTTACATATTTACAAATAAAAAACGCCCAGATATAATAGCATATATGAGAACGATTCCATAAAAGTACATACAATCCATAGGAAATACATATTGGTGATCAGATAAGAAATATCGTGAGAGTGCAAGACATCTGCTGAGTTATAATCAGATATCAGAGTAAATTTGGAATGGTATAAGATGATATTAAGGTTAAAAGGTATTTTTATAAGATTAACAAGTGAAATTTGTTGAATATGTGAGAATCTCAAAGTGTACATTTATATGAGAACGATTCCATAAAAGGAGGATATTATGGATTACAGAAAAACAGCACAGGAGATATATGACCATATCGGTAAAAAAGAAAATATTATTTCCGCAGCTCATTGTGCCACACGTCTTCGCCTGGTTATCAGTGATAATTCAAAGGCTGATAAGGAATATGTTGAGAACATTGAAGGTGTAAAAGGTGTTTTCTTTGCGCAGGGACAGATGCAGATCATTCTGGGAACAGGTGTAGTTAATAAAGTATATGATGAGTTCATCCGGATTGCAGGAGTTTCTGAGAGCAGTAAAGAAGAGCTGAAAAAAGTTGCGGCTTCCAGGGCAAATCCGGTGCAGAGACTGATCAAGACACTTGGAGATATTTTTGTGCCGATTATTCCTGCAATTGTTGCAAGCGGTTTCCTGATGGGAATTATGGAAGCACTGAACTTCATGGTAAACAATGGATTTTTGAATATTGATACCAGCGGTTCTATTTATACATTTGCACAGCTTTTCAGTAATACGGCATATACGTTCCTGCCAATCCTCATCGCATACAGCGGTGCTAAAGTGTTTGGTGCAAACCCGTATCTGGGTGCAGTTATCGGTATGATCATGATTCATCCGAATCTCCAGAATGCATGGACAGTTGCCACAGAAGGTGTTAAAGCAACTCAGAAAGTATGGTTTGGACTTTACTCTATTGATATGGTCGGATATCAGGGGCATGTAATTCCGGTTATCATTGCAGTATGGGTACTGGCTCAGATTGAGAAGAGACTTCACAAAGTAGTGCCGGCAATGTTTGATCTGTTTGTTACTCCGCTTGTAAGTGTCTTTGTAACAGGATATCTGACATTATCCATTATCGGACCTATCTTTGTTACTGTTGAGAACGGACTTCTGAATGGGATTCAGTGGCTGATCGCATTGCCATTTGGTATCGGAAGTTTTATTATGGGTGCGTTTTATGCACCGACGGTGGTTGCCGGTGTTCACCATATGTACACGATCATTGATCTTGGACAGTTGTCTAAATTTGGAGTTACTTACTGGCTGCCTCTTGCTTCTGCAGCGAATATTGCACAGGGTGGAGCCACTCTTGCAGTAGCACTTAAGACAAAGGATCAGAAGATTAAATCAATGGCAGTTCCGTCTGCATTAAGTGCCTGTATGGGAATTACTGAACCTGCAATCTTTGGTGTTAACCTTCGCTTTGGAAAACCATTTGTGATGGGATGTATTGGTGGTGCATTTGGTGCACTGTTTGCATCTGTTACAGGACTGGGGGCTACGGGAACTGGCGTAACCGGTATCTTTGGAATTCTTCTTTGTCTGAATAATCCGGTTTCTTATATTCTTATGTTTGTGATTGCATTTGGTGCTGCCTTTGTACTTACCTGGTTGTTTGGATATAAGGACACTAATGTTTCTGAAAAGACAGAAAGTGTTGAAGCTGTGGGAGATAAATCAACAACAGAAAAAAGCAATGCAGATGATTCTGTGCTTTATAGTGTATCAGAAGGAACTGCGATTTTGCTTTCCCAGGTAAATGACGCTACATTTGCTTCGGAAGTACTTGGAAAAGGAATTGCCGTAATTCCATCGAAGGGTGAAGTTGTTGCTCCATGTGATGCTGTGGTTGAGACTGTTTTTGATACAAAGCATGCAGTTGGTTTAAGTACGGAAAGTGGTATGGAGCTTCTGATCCATATCGGGATCAATACAGTGGAATTGAATGGAAAATATTTTACATCTCATGTAAAGAATGGAGATCACGTAAAGAAAGGCCAGCTTCTGGTTTCCTTTGATATGGAGAAAGTTAAGGCAGCAGGATACGATGTGACGACTCCTCTTATTGTAACGAATTCGGATGATTATAAAGATGTGAAAATTCTGTCGGAAGATTCGGTAACACCATCAGATAAAGTATTGGAGATTGTGAAATGAGTACGCTAACTAAAGTTCTTGAAAGAAATATAAAAGTAATTGAAAAGAACGCAGATCTGACAGAAGGAAGATTCCGGCTTGGACATCATCTGATGCCGCCGGTCGGATGGCTCAATGATCCAAATGGACTATGCTGGTATAAAGGCAGATATCATGTGTTTTTTCAATACGCTCCCTTTGATGTGGAAGGCGGACTGAAATTCTGGGGACATTATACAAGCAAAGATCTGGTAGACTGGAAATACGAAGGGACAGCTCTTTATCCGGATTCTCCTTATGACTGTCATGGTGTCTATTCCGGATCTGCATTGGCAGAGAGTGAAAAACTTCATTTGTTTTTCACCGGGAATGTAAAGATTGACGGTGATTATGATTATATTAATGAAGGACGTGAGACCAGTACGCTTCATGTAGAAAGTGAGGACGGAATTCATTTCGGAGATAAAGAAGAGATAATTTCTTTTGAAAAATATCCGGAAGAGTTTACCTGTCATATCAGAGACCCGAAAGTCTGGAAAGAAAACGACAGGTATTTTATGGTTCTTGGCGGACGTCTTAAGGGAGATAAAGGTGCAGTTCTGGTTTATGAATCAGAAAATCTGAAAGAATGGAAATTTAAACATATAATAACCACACCGGAAGCTTTTGGCTATATGTGGGAATGCCCGGATTATTTCGAACTGGACGGGAAGAAATTTCTGTCTGTATCACCACAGGGCTTGAAGAGGGAAGAATTTCGTTTTCAGAATATCTATCAGTCAGGCTATTTTCCGGTAAAAGAGGATGGCTCTGTAGATGAAAGAGACTTTCGTGAGTGGGATATGGGATTTGACTTTTATGCTCCACAGACCTTTACAGATAACAGCGGAAGGCGACTTCTGATAGGGTGGATGGGAATGCCGGATGCAGAGGAGGAATATACCAATAAAACCATTGATGAAGGCTGGCAGCATTGTCTTACCGTACCGCGGGAACTGAGGGTAAAGGATGGAAAAATATTCCAGTATCCGGCAAAAGAACTGGAGAGACTCCGAAAAGAGAAAACAATTCTTGATGATGAAAAATCAATTGTTGAGGTTCGTGTAGAAGTAAATGAAGGTTTTGATCTGTTAATTGAAGATATTGCAGTGACAGACAGAAGTTTTCAGATCAGTATGGGCGGACAGATGCTCTTTAAATATGAAAATGAAATTGCGGAGATTGGATTTTCTGAAATTGCGGGTGCAGGAAGAAATAAGCGGAAAGCGAAAGTCAGTGAACTGAACAATATCCGGATTCTTGCAGATACTTCTGCAGTGGAACTTTATCTGAATGATGGAGAGATTGTATTCTCAACCAGATATTATCCGGATCGTGAAGATCTGCAGCTAAAGGTAAAAGGCGGAAAATTCAGGGGAAATCTCTGGAATCTTCGAAAAATGATATTCACAAAATAAGAAAATAAACGTATAATAAAGCAGGTGGGAAAGAAAATCCGCAGTCGGTTTCCCTGCCTGCTTTTTTGACATATTGGTATTTCTGGTGCTGAGAGATCTGGCTGTCAGAAAGAATATGTGTCCGGATGATATACGTGTTTTAAACCGACTGTTTATTATAGAAACAGGGACGACCGCAAAAGATAGCAGTTGTCCTTTACATAAATTATAAAAAATTTCAAATAATGCAATTCCAGACAATAAGACAGTTGCTTGATTATAATATATGACTGTCGGGTGATTATGATGAATTATACTTACATTGTTAAATGTGCAGATGGGACTCTTTATACAGGGTGGACAAACTGTCTGCAAAAACGTATGAAAGCACACAACGAGGGAAAGAACGGCGCGAAATATACAAGGACCAAAAGACCGGTTACACTTGTATATTATGAAGGATTTTCAACAAAAGAAGAAGCGATGAGACGTGAATATGAGATTAAACAATTTACCAGAAATAAAAAACTGGAGTTGCTGAGCTTCTGAACCCGTCAGATAAGGAGAATAAGAGAAAATGAAAAAGATGACAAAATGGCTTGCAGTATGCGCAGTATGTGTGATGGGCAGTGTTCCGGCCATGGCAGCAGAAGTACCGGATGTTACTGTAACACCGATCCCGATTGAAACACCGGCTCCGGATGTAACACCAATCGAGACACCTGCACCAACACCCATACCGGAGGTGAAAAATGGCTGGTATGAGTATGGAACAAAAAATAAGAAATATTTTAAAGATGGACAGTATCTTACAGGAATGCGTAAAATCCATGGTGAAGTTTATTATTTCAGTCCAAAAGGATTTATGAAAACCGGATGGATCAAATACAATAACAAGAAATATTATTTTGGTTCCAATGGAATACGTTACAGTGGCGTTAAGAAAATCAGCGGAAAATATTACTATTTCAGTGACAAGGGTGTTCTGAGAACGAAAACAGTTAAAGTTGGAAATACAATTTATTATTGTACAGAAAAGGGAATTCTGGAAGCCTGGAAAAAAGGAAAGACGATTTATTATCCAAATGGAAAGAAAATGAATTCCACCAAAGCGTATGAGTATGAGACTTTGCAGAGAGCAAAGGATGTTGTCAGCAAGATCACAAAACCGAGTATGTCAAAAAGTGAGAAATTTGAAACCTGTTTCAGATGGGTAATGTATCAGCATTATTACGATACCAGAAGAATATTTTATAATCAGACTGCATGGCCTGCGTTATATGCAAACGATTATCTGATACTGAGCGGAAAAGGCGGGGACTGTTTCTCAGATGCCTGTTCGTTTGCCTATCTTGCAAAGGCTCTTGGATATAAGAATGTTTATGTCTGCGTAGATACAACGGCAACTGACGGAAGCGGTCATTGCTGGGCTGAAATCGGAGGCAGAGTATATGATCCGCTGTTCGCAGAGGCGAAGAGCTATTATGGATATTTTGGCGTGGGATATGGATCCTATGGATTGTATCCGGAAAGAAGAGTAGCTGTGTAATATAAAAGCTTTCCTGCAGGGATTATGCTGCAGCAGAGAAAATTGTATTGTTAAGGGGTTGCAGCACCGGAAAAAATCCGGTGCTGCAACCCCTTGTTTTGTTTATTGGCAAATTGACGGTTATACAGGTAGTGGAGCAACAAAAAAGTACATGACAATGAAATGGCAGGCACTTCCAAGCATAACGAAGATGTGAAAGATCTCATGGGAACCAAAATTCTTATGTCTGGAATTAAAAAGCGGAACTTTTAATGCATAGATCACACCACCGATGGTATAAATGATTCCGCCTGTAAGAAGCCAGTCAAATCCTGCACGTGGGAGTGCATGGAAGATTGGAACAAATGCCAGTACACACAGCCAGCCCATGGCGATATACAGTACAGAGGACAACCATTTGGGACAGGTAATCCAACAGCCCTTTAAGATAATGCCGAGGACTGCAATACTCCATACCAGCGCACACAGAATATATCCAATGCGGTTATGAAGAACGATCAGGCATACAGGAGTATAGCTTCCGGCGATCATCACAAAAATCATCATGTGATCCATTTTTCGCAGCCGTCGATTGACCTTCTCTGTAGAATCTACAGAATGGTAAATGGTACTGGCTGCATAGAGCAGAACCATGGTAAGGATAAAAATACTTAAAGCAACAATATGGAGCACATCATAAGAACGCGCTGCCTTGATAATAAGAGGAACTGCTCCGACTGCAGCGAGAAGAAGGGCAATACCATGAGTGATCGCACTTCCGGGATCTTTTAATTTAAATTTCATAAAAACGCCTCCATTCATTCAGATAAATACAATGAAAACAATATAACATAGTTTTAAAAACTATATATCAAGTATATAAATACTATAACACAAAAAAACAAAAAATCAAGGGCTTATTTTGGAAATCAAAGAAATGTTTGTCCGGCAATGCAAATGAGTTACAGGGTTGCGAAGATGAGGAAAACAGTTGAATCTATATGATAAATCTCCTATAATACAAGTAAAGTAAGTGGTAAAGGAGACAGTTCCATGGGAAAAACCATAACGATATGTTTTACAAATAATAAGGGTGGAAGTGGAAAAACCACAACCTGTTCAAACCTTGGAGCGGCGATGGCTCAGGCAGGGAAAAAGGTTCTTCTGATCGATGGAGATATGCAGTTAAATCTTTCTCTTGCTTTTTTTCCGGAGAACTGGGTGCTGGAGCAGGCGAAAGGAGAGAAGAATCTGTATTGCGCAATCGGAAAACAGGAAGAGCTCAGCGGTTATGTGGTACATACTCCCTACGAAAATCTGGATCTGATACCATCATCTACATTGATGAGTTCTATAGAATATGAACTTTTTACAAAATGGCAGAGAGAATTTATCCTGCGAAAATGCATTCAGAAGATAAAGGATGCAGGAAATTATGACTATATTCTGATTGATGCACCTCCTACGCTGGGGGGTTGGGTGATGAATATCCTTTGTGCATCAGACCGGGTAATTATTCCTGTTGAGGCAAGTCCATGGGGAATGTTCGGACTTGCGAATATGTTTGAATTTCTTAATGAAGTAAAGCAGATTACTCCGGAACTGGAAGTTGCCGGAATTGCAGTGACAAAGGTAGATACAAGAAAGAGTTATTATAAACAGACAATGGAAACACTGCATGAACTTGAGGATATTCATGTATTTGAGCAGATCATCAGAGTGGACAGCTCTGTAGAATGGTCACAGGATAACAGTATTCCGGTTGTGGAATATAAAAAATCAAGCAGAAGTGCCAGGGAATATACGAGATTGGCAGAGGAGGTCATGGAATTATGTCAGTAGGCAGGGAGAGTATTCGGCGTGCAGCAAATGCAGGTGCCGGGAAAACCGTAAAGAAGCCCGTTGTATCCACAAAAGAGGCAGAGAAACCGGAAACAATATCTGTTGCAGAAGAAAAGAAAAAAACAGCAAAAGGTTCTGTTCATATTAATGAGGAACTGCCGGTATATCTTCTTTAAAATTTACTTGTAAGTGCTTGATTATTTTGTTATGTTATAGAAAATGAACAAGCGGTTGCGTAAGAATGGTGGGGTATTTTATGGAAACAGAAGAAAAGAAGGTATATACAATAGAAGATATTGCCCGGGAGCTTGGGGTAAGTAAGACTACGGTATCACGGGCTATCTCAGGAAAGGGAAGAATCAGTCAGGCTACCAGAGAAAGAGTGCAGGCATTTATAAGAGAACATGATTACAGACCAAATGTTGTGGCAAAGGGACTGGCACAGCGTAAAACTTATAATATTGCACTGCTGATGCCGAAGGATTATGTTGCCACAGAGTTTCTCTTTTTTAAAGACTGTATGAATGGAATCTGTGAGGTGGCCTCCTCCTATGATTATGATATTATTATTTCTATGATTGATGGATCAGATGTATCGCAGATACAGAGACTGGAGGCAAATAGAAAAGTCGATGGGATCATTGTAAGCAGAGCAGTGGTAAGTTCCAAGGTGCAGAAATATCTGAAGAACTGTAAAGAACCATATATATTGATCGGCCCGTCTTCAGATCCGGAAGTTCCATTTGTAGATAACAAGAATCGGGAAGCAGGAAAAGAGCTGACAAGTATTATGCTGATGAAAGGCTTTCGGAATCTGGCACTTCTGTGTGGAAATCAGTCCTACAACGTTACCGGAAGCAGATATCAGGGTTTTCTGGAAGCACATGAGGAAATGGGAGTTTCTGTTAACGAAAATCTGATTTTCATGGATACGGATAATCAGGCAGCAGTATCTGATGCTGTGAAGAGACTGCTTGAAGAAGGCGCGGATGGTATTGTCTGTATGGATGATGTGATCTGCAGCATGTGTCTGAGCAGTCTGAGGGAAAAGAAAATATCGGTTCCTGAAGAAATAAAAATAGCCAGTATGTATGACAGTAAAAATCTGGAATATAATAATCCACCGATTACCAGCATACGTTTTGATACGGTAAGACTGGGAAAGATGGCATGTGCGAAATTACTGAACATCCTCGGGGAGAAGCCGCTGGAGGATACAGTGCCTCTGAACTACCAGGTAGTGTTGCGGGAGTCGACACAGTAGTATATGGATATAAAATCCGATCAGATTATAAAAATTGAAAATGAATGGCAGGATTAGAAAGTTCTCTGTGTTTATTGTAAGAATCAATAAGCAGAGAACTTTTTGTGTATAAAAAAATCGGTTGAAATTCTCTGGACAGTCTGATTTTATCAAAATGAAAACGGTTGTACAAATTAAGTATATCATTGTATGAAAAAACGAAAGAATTAAATTGAATTGTGCAATATGACAAAAAAATAGTTTCAAAATTAGATAATAATGGCTAATTGACTTTATAAATATAAAGGAATATACTAAAAATATGAGCAAACGGTTGCGCAAACAAACAGAGGGCGTTTTTTACGAAAATCGGATGCGGAATGTTTGGGCATAACCATCAAAAACAGGAGGAAGAGAAAATGAGAAAAAATGTAAAAAAGGTGATCGCACCGTTACTGGCAGCAGCTATGGCACTTTCCTGCACAGTATGTGTAAGCGCAGCAGAGGACGAGACGATTAAACTGACTGTATGGGGCGCTGAGGAAGATCAGAATTTATTAAAAGAACTGACAGATAAATTTCAGGAGAAGTATGCAGATCAGAAATTTGATATTCAGATCGGCGTAGAATCTGAGTCTACTGCAAAAGATACAATTCTGACAGACGTAGAGGCAGGTGCAGATGTATATGCATTCGCAGATGATCAGCTTCCGGATCTTGTAAAAGCCGGAGCACTTCTGAAACTTGATGATTATGCAGAGGCGCTGCAGCTTGCAGATACAACACTTGATGATGTAAAAGCTGCAAACGTTGAAGGCTCTATTGATGCAGCAACAATTGATGGCAGCCTGTATGCATTTCCAAGAGCTGCTGACAACGGATATTTTCTTTACTATGATTCATCTGTAATTTCAGAAGAAGCTGCAGCAAGCTGGGACAGCCTTCTTGAAGCAGCTGATAAGGCTGGAAAGAAAGTTGGTATGACACTTGCTTCCGGATGGTACAATGCTTCTTTCTTCTATGGAGCAGGATTTACAACAGGACTTAACGATGACGGAACAACAACTATGGACTGGAACGGAACAAGTGCTGACGGATATACAGGTGTTGATGTAGTAAAAGGAATGCTTGATATTGCATCCAATCCGGCATTTATGGCAGTTGCTGATGGTGACATTTCCAATCAGCTTGCATCAGGAAATCTTGCAGCATGTGTTTCCGGTACATGGGATGCTATGACAGCACAGGAAGCATTTGGTGATGGATATGCAGCAACAAAACTTCCTACATTTACAGTAGGTGATGCACAGGTTCAGCAGGGATCAGTTGCCGGTTACAAATATGTTGGTGTAAACGGTTATTCTGAGAATTCCGGATGGGCAGTTCTTCTTGCAGAGTACCTTACAAACGAAGAGTCCCAGCAGATGTTCTTTGATCAGAGAGAAAGTGGTCCTTCAAACAAGAATGTGGCAGCATCTGATTCTGTTCAGGAAAATGTAGCTCTTGCAGCACTTGCAGCTCAGTCTGAATATGCACAGGCTCAGAAGGTTGGCGGAAAATACTGGGATCCTGCAAAGACATTCGGAGAACTGATTGCACAGGGAACATTAGCAGCAGATGACGACAATGCAATCCAGGAAGCACTTGATAATCTGGTAGAGGGTGCTACTGCTTCTGTAGAATAATAGTTACTGTTCACTCCGTTCCCAGCAACACGCTTCGCGATGCACAGAATTTATGCTAATCGCATAAATTCGCGCGGTATGTCTCGGGTTTTCTGTGACCTTCGCTCACAAAAAACACCTCGCGGGATATTACCAGTGAAAAGTAACGAATAATACCATTACTGTTCATAGACAGTAAATACTAAAAAAATGGCCCATATGCATAATGGCATGTGGGCTGTTTTAAAGATAGACAGTAACCATATGAAATTATGAGGAGGAAAGATATGGCAGCACAGGAAAATAATTCTGCTGTAGCGGCAGTGAGTGGATTCTTTAAAGCTATCGGTGGATTTTTCGCTGACTTTGGTACTGCTGTAGTGAAAGGTGATGCGTTTGTAAAGCTGTCCCTGATCTGGATGGGTGCAGGTTATGCAAAGCGTAAACAGTATGTGAAAGCAGCACTGATGACATTGCTGGAGATTGCAGTGATCTTTTTTTCAGTGAAATTTGCAATGCAGTATGTACCAAAATTCAGTACCCTTGGTACTGTAAAGATGGAAAAAGTCTTTAACATGAAAACAATGAAAAGTGAATTTAATGATTATGATAATTCCTTTACAATCCTGTTGTTTTCATTGTTCAGTTTTGTTGTGTGGTTTGCGGCGGCTGTTGTGTGGTTTAAGAACGTGATCAATGCTTACGCACTTCAGAAAATGGAAGAAGCCGGAAAGCATATCAATACTTTTAAAGAAGATCTCAGATCACTGACAGAAGAGAAGTTTCACATTACATTACTTACACTTCCGGTGCTCGGAGTTCTTATCTTTACTTTTATTCCAATCCTGCTTTTGATCTTTGTAGCATTTACAAATTATGATCAGCAGCATATGCCGCCTACTGAGTTGTTCTCATGGGTTGGCCTCAGTAACTTTATCAATCTGTTTGGCGGCGGTGGTCTTACATCCACATTCGGATATGCATTTGTGCGGGTTCTGGGATGGACGCTTGTATGGGCTTTCTTTGCAACATTCACAACTTATATCGGTGGTATCCTGCTTTCACTGCTTCTCAACAGCAAAAAAACAAGACTGCCGAAAATGTGGCGTACTTTATTTATTGTAACTATTGCAGTTCCACAGTTTGTGTCACTTCTGCTGGTGCGTAACTTCTTTTCAAATGGCGGTATTGTCAATACAATCTGTCACAGCATTGGATTGACAGGATTCTTAAGAAGCATAGGACTTGTGTCCACAAGCTATATTCCGTTTCTTTCTGCTCCGGGATGGGCACATGTAATGATTATCCTTATTAATATCTGGATCGGTGTTCCGTATCAGATGCTGATCGCAACAGGTGTTCTGATGAACCTTCCTTCTGACCAGCTTGAGAGCGCAAGAGTAGACGGTGCAACAAACTTCCAGATATTCAGAAAGATCACAATGCCATATCTGCTCTTTGTAACAGGACCTGCTCTGATCACGGACTTTGTAAAAAATATTAATAACTTTAATGTTATTTATCTGCTTACACAGGATGTTTATACAACAACGAACCAGGCGATGGCAAGCTCACAGGCAAAAGAGGTTGACCTTCTGGTTACCTGGCTGTTCCGTCTGACTCAGGATTACTACAACTATAAGATGGCATCAGCAATCGGTATTATCGTGTTTATTATCTGTGCAGTATTCACCCTGGTTGCATTTAACAGGATGATCAAGGGAGATAAGGAGGGAACATATCAATAATGAAAAAGATGAAAGATAGTCGTACTTCTTCTATAGTATTACATAATTTATTGATCGCAGTGCTGGCATTTATCTGGCTGGTTCCGATCATCTGGCTGGTATGTACTTCCTTCAGCGCATACTCAGGAATGAATACCAGTACATTTTTTCCGAAGGAATGGAGCATCACTAATTACCTGAAGCTGTTTCATCCGGATTCCGTATCTCAGTTCCCACAGTGGTTTCTGAATACATTTATCATTGCATGTTTTACCTGTGTGATTTCCACCATGTTTGTACTGATGGTTGCTTATGCAACATCTGTTATGAGATTTAAGATGAGAAAACCGCTGATGAATATGGCGGTCATCCTGAATCTGTTTCCTGGTATGCTGGCGATGATCGCGGTATATTTCACACTGAAATCCTTTAACCTGACAAACAGCTATGCTGGTCTGATCATGGTTTACTCTGCATCATCAGGTCTTGGTTATCTGATCGCGAAGGGATTCTTTGATACCGTTCCGAGAGCGCTTTGCGAGGCTGCACGAATTGACGGATGCAGTGAGGCAAGAATTTTCTTCCAGATGGTTCTGCCGATGAGCCGCCCGATCGTTGTTTATACAGTTATCAGCAGTTTCCTGGTACCATGGATGGATTTCGTGTATGCAAAGATGATTCTGAATGCCGGAATTTCTTCCAAATATACAGTTGCCATTGGTCTGTATAAGATGTTGGATAAGAGTCTTATCAACTCTTACTTCACTCAGTTCTGTGCAGGTGGTGTACTGGTATCCGTACCGATTTCTATTCTGTTTATGATCATGCAGAAATTCTATGTGGAAGGAATTACAGGCGGTGCTGTAAAAGGTTGATATTATGAATATGACAACGGGAAGAAGAGGAATCGTCTGGAAAACTCCGGACATTACAGCCGATGGGCTGAAGATGTTTGCATGTATTGTCATGCTGATCCAGACTGTTGGAATTGCTGTTATTGAGAAAGGCCTGATCCATTTAGACCAGTACACGCAGGAAAGTCTGAACCAGGCGATGTCCCAGGATTCCCGTTTAATGACACTTGCGGGAATCGGGTCCATCATGCAGCTTATTGGCGGGATGGCGATTCCCGTATTTGCGTTTCTGCTGGTAGAGGGATTTCGAAATACATCGGATTATAAGAAGTACCTGATCATGATGGCTGTTACTGCACTGGTTAGTGAGATTCCATATGATTTGGCAATCTGCGGAAAAGTATGGGACTTTTCCAGTCAGAACGCAATGATTACGATGTGTATCTGCCTGGTTATGCTGAAATGCTTAGATCTGTTTAAAGAAACTTCCGGATTTACAGGTGGTATGTTAAAGGTACTGATCCTGATCGCAGCTATTGTCTGGGTAAGCATTTTCCGGGCAGAGTATGGACTTTGTATGGTGCTGCTTGTGTTTGTGTTCTATGTGTTTGAGTCAAAAAATGTGCTGAAAATAGTGCTGGGCTGTATTATCAGTCTGATGTATGTGACCGGACCGATTGCGTTCTATGGAATCTGGTGCTACACTGGAGAAAGAAAAGATCGTATCAATAAATATGTCTATTATGCTTTTTATCCTTTGCATTTGCTGGTGCTTGGAGTAATTGCAAACTATATCCTGTAAGAAGAATGAAATCAAATCCCGTCTGCTTTGACTGAGAAAAGTAATACGCAGCGAGAAGAGAGTGTTTTGAAATTGGATAGAGTATTAAATATGGTAATGAAAAAGAAAACGACTGAGAATAGAGAATTAAAAGGAGAACAGGTATGGATTTTAGAACCGACAAGCTGCTTCATGGCGGCGACTACAATCCTGAACAGTGGTTAAAAAGACCGGATATTCTGGCAAAGGATATTGATATGTTAGAGGAGTCCGGATGCAATGTGGTAAGCCTTGGAATTTTTTCCTGGTCCACACTGGAACAGGAAGAAGGCGTATTTAACTTCGGATGGCTGCAGGAAATTATTGATAAGCTTTACAAAAGAGGAATCTCAACAATTCTTGCAACACCTTCAGGTGCAAGACCGAAATGGATGGCTGATAAATATCCGGAAGTGCTTCGTGTAGATGAGACACGTCACAGAGCACTGTTTGGATTCAGACATAATCATTGCTATACTTCTCCTGTTTACAGAGAGAAGGTACATATCATCAATAAGAAACTGGCGCAGGAAGTTGCCACACATCCGGGTGTTATCCTGTGGCATATTTCAAATGAGTATGGCGGAGAATGCCATTGTCCTCTTTGCCAGGAAGCATTTCGTAACTGGCTGAAAGAGAAATATCAGACGATTGAAAACCTGAATGATCAGTGGTGCACAACATTCTGGAGCCATACTTACAACAGTTTTGATCAGATTGAAAGTCCTTCTAAAATTGGTGAGACACAGCTTCATGCATTGAACCTGGACTGGAAACGTTTTGTTACTCATCAGACAGCAGACTTCATTCATCAGGAGATTGCCGCGCTGAGAGAGGGTGGAAGCACACTTCCGACAACCGCAAATCTGATGCATTATTTCGGAGGTCTGGATTACTTTAAAATTGCAAAAGAAATTGATGTGGTTTCCTGGGATACTTACCCGACATGGCATAAAGAAGCAGTGATCGATACGGCTTATGATAACGGAATGTGCCATGATCTGATGCGCTCTCTGAAAGGTAAACCATTCTTCCAGATGGAGTCCTGCCCGACTTCTACAAACTGGCAGAGCGTCAGCAAGTTAAAGAAACCTGGAGTGCTTTTTGCACAGTCCATGCAGGCAATCGCACATGGTGGCGAAGGTTCTCTTTATTTCCAGATCCGTCAGAGCAGAGGTGCTTCTGAGAAGTTCCATGGCGCGGTGATCGATCATTACGGTGGAAATGATACAAGAGTGTTCAAAGAAGTTTCCAGGGTTGGAGAAACTCTGAAAGAGTTAAAAGAACTGGCAGGAACAACTGTAAGCAGTCCTGTTGCCATGATCTATGACTGGGACAGCCAGTGGGCAATGGAGGACAGCCAGGGACCCAGAAATAAAGGGCTTCATTATCTGGAAGCAATGCTGAAATTCTACAGAGGTTTCCGTAAGCAAGGCGTGAATGTGGATGTGATCGATATGACCTGTGAACTGGATAAATATAAAGTACTGGCTCTTCCAATGGTTTATATGTTCAAGGAAGGTTTTGCCAAAAAGGTTCGTGCGTTCGTGGAAAACGGCGGTACATTGATCACAAGTTACTGGTCCGGAATTGCAGATGATACAGACAGGTGTTATCTGGAAGGAACACCACATGGACTGATGGATGTACTGGGAATCAGAAGCACAGAAATTGACGGCCTTTATGACTGGGAAGAAAATTCTTTTGTTCCTGTGGCCGGCAATGAACTTGGACTGGATAAGACTTATACATGTAAATATCTGTGCGACCTTGTGGAGCTTCGCGGAGCACGTACTTTAATGACCTACGGAAGTGATTTCTATGAAGGCTATTCCTGCCTGACAGTGAATGAATATGGCAAAGGTAAGGCATGGTATGTGGCAGCAGATGCTGATAAAGAATTCTATGGAGACTTCCTTGAAAAAGTACTGAAAGACAGCGGCGTTTCCTGCGGAATCAAAGAAGAGATTCCGGATGCACTGGAGATTACAGTGAGAGAGAATGAAAATGTGAAATATTATATTTATCAGAATTTCGGAACAGAAGCTGTAAGCATTCCCGTACCGGAAGGCGAGATCAGTTGGATTTATGGCAATGGCAGCGATAAACTTAAAGTTTATGGTCTTGCAGTTGCGAAGGTTATCGTGTAAAATAAATAACGATGGATGAGGAAATCCCTTCACTTTAAGCAGAGATTGATACTGCCTGGTGGAGGGGTTCTTTTTTACTCAGGTTTAACCGGGAAAATGGTACAAAAAGTTTTTAATTGTATCAGGAAAGGTATAGAAATATGATTTCAAGAACTCAGATCAGATATATGGCAAATTCTTCATCATATAGTAGAGGTGCAGAGCTTTATGCAGCAGGAAAAGTTCTGGATATGGATGTAAAAAATATGGGTGCATCTGATGAAATTGTTGCATCTGTAAAAGGCAGTGGAAGAAATATCTATGAAGTAGATGTATCAATCGATACAGAGAATGATGAAATTGATACCTGCTATTGTGAATGTCGGGCATATGCAGAATATGGTGGGCTTTGTAAACATTGTGTGGCGGTTCTTCTGCAATATAATGATTATGAAAATGATAGGGATAGTTATGATTATGGACAATCTGTAGAAAAAATTGTAAAAGGTGGTCTGACTCATACGATCAGAAAAGGAGTGCAGATGCATACCACGCCGGAATTGGCTTCATTATTGCAGAAGCAGGCAGTTGCGAAGTCTCTTCCACTGATTCAGGGAAGCACTTATGGAAAAGTAAGGCTGGAACCATATTTTAATTTTGACGGAAGAACATTTACAGTAGAATTTAAAATAGGAATTAATAAAATGTACGTACTGAAGGATGCATTTTCCTTTGATGTTCATATAGCAAATCAGGATGATTATAAATATGGGAAAAATCTTCAGTTTGTCCATACAATAGAATCCTTTGCCGAGGAATCCAGACCGCTTGCGAAATTTATCTGTAAATGGGCAGACAACAACAGGCAATTTCACAGATCCTCTTCCTATTATGGATACTATATGGGAACTCTGGAAAAGGTAAGGCATCTGGAGCTGTCAGGAAATGAACTGGCAGAATTTTTGCTTTTGATGGAAGGAAAGACATTGCAGGGAGAATCTATAGGAACCAGAAACACAACCTGGGAAATAACCAGAGAACATCTTCCGAGAAAAATGACCATAACAGGTGCAAAGCAGGGAATTGAACTGAAGGTAAGCAAATTTACGTGTGCGGCAAATACGGAACAGTATAAAATTTGCTTTTATGATAAAAAGATTTATATTGAGAATGTAGAAGAGCTTTTACCTGTTAAGGATTTTCTGGACAGTTTGTCTTTGATCCCCGGTGAGAAAGCGTTTATAGAAAATAAAGATGTACCGGCATTCTGTCAGGAACTTTTACCGGTGATCCAGAAGTTTTTTAAATGCAGAATGGTTGAATTTCATCCGGAAAATTATGGAATGGTTAAACCGGAGTTTCGATTTTATCTGGATGCACCGCAGGAAAATATGGTTACATGTAAGGCGACTGTTAAGTATGGAGACAGGGAATTTTCTTTATATACAACGGACGATATTGCAGCAAGGGATATGAATAGAGAAACAGTTGTCAGAAATGTGATCCATAAATATTCGAATGCTTTTAATCCATTTGAACAGTGTGCGGTAATTGCGGATGATGAAGAGATGGAATATGAATTTCTGACAGAAGGAATTCAGGCACTGCAGGCAGTGGGAGAAGTATTTATTTCTGATGCGCTGAGACGGATTGAAGTCCGGAATTCGCCAAAGGTTACAGTAGGTGTTTTCCTGAGTGGAAATCTGCTGGAGCTGAGTATGACAGCAGGAGATATTTCAAAGGAAGAACTGATTGACATTCTTTCCAGATATAATAAGAAGAAAAAGTTCTATCGTCTGAAAAACGGAGCTTTTGTAAATGCAGCAGACTCGGGTCTGGATACAGTGGAAGAACTCAGGGCAGGGCTTCAGCTGACGGATAAGCAGATGAAGCAGGATAAGATTGAAGTACAGAAGTACCGTGCGTTGTATCTGGATGCACAGTTGAAAGAGAATCCGGTTGTTTCGGCAGTAAAGGATAAATCTTTTAAGTCGCTGGTAAGAAATATGAAGACCATTGAGGATAATGATTTTGAGGTGCCGGAGAGCCTGGATAAAGTTCTGCGGGAGTATCAGAAACGGGGATTTCTGTGGATTAAGACATTGAATTATAATGGATTCGGCGGAATACTTGCAGATGATATGGGACTTGGAAAAACGTTGCAGGTGATTGCATTTCTACTGTCAGAATTTCTGGAAAGAAGGAATACTGTTGTTGAAAATATAGCAGTAAAAGAAACTGCAATGTTAAATATGCAGAGTGAAATTGAGACAGTGGAACAGGCGTGCAAGGCAGCAGAGGCGCAGAAAGCTGATGGAAAGAAGGCAGATGGACAAACTGGAAAGCTGCAAAGAAATACATTAATTATAGCTCCTGCATCATTGGTGTATAACTGGAGCAATGAAATTCAACGTTTTGCACCGGAGCTTACAGCAAAGATGGTGACCGGGACTGCAGCAGAGAGAAGACAGATCCTGGCAGAAGCAGATTCTGAGGATATTCTTCTGACTTCCTATGATTTGCTGAAAAGGGATATCAGCGAATATGAAGAATATAAGTTCAGATGTGAGATTATTGATGAAGCTCAGTATATCAAGAATGCAAACACTCAGGCTGCGAAAGCAGTAAAAGAGGTTCAGGCAGACTTCAGGCTGGCTCTTACAGGAACTCCGGTGGAAAACCGCCTGAGTGAATTGTGGAGTATATTTGATTATCTGATGCCCGGTTTCCTTTACAGTTATAAGAAGTTCAGGGAAGAAGTTGAAATTCCGGCAGTTCAAAATTCAGATGAAGATGCGATGAAACGTCTGCAGAAAATGATCCGGCCGTTTGTACTCCGAAGATTGAAGAAGGAAGTGCTTACAGATCTGCCGGATAAGCTGGAAGAGAATATGTTTGTACAGCTAACAGGAGAGCAGCAGAAGCTTTATGATGCACATGTGAAACGGATGATGCTGATGCTGGATAAGCAGTCCGAAGAAGAATTTAAGACCTCAAAGATTACAATTCTGGCAGAGCTGACAAAATTGCGCCAGATCTGTTGTGATCCGTCTCTTATTTTTGCAGATTATAAAGCTGATTCTGCAAAAGTGGATATGTGCCTGAATATGATCAGTAATGCAGTGGAGAGCGGACATAAGATTCTGTTGTTTTCGCAGTTTACGACAATGCTTGACCATCTTGCGAAGCGCCTTGAAGAGGAGAAGATCAGTTACTATATGCTGACTGGTTCTACAGGTAAGGAGAAGCGTGCACAGATGGTAGAGAACTTTAACACAGATGACACACAGGTATTCTGTATTTCTCTGAAGGCAGGAGGAACCGGTCTGAATCTGACGGCAGCAGATATTGTAATCCATTTTGACCCATGGTGGAATCTGGCAGTGCAGAATCAGGCAACGGACAGAGCACACAGAATTGGTCAGAAGAATGTAGTGAATGTATACAAGCTGATCGTGAAGGATACGATTGAAGAAAATATTTTGAAACTGCAGGAAAAGAAACGTGAACTGGCAGATCAGATCCTGGAGGGCGAAGGGCTTAACGGAGGCAGCTTCACAAAAGAGGAACTGATGGAATTACTTTCCGGGAAATAACCGCTTGATTGCAGTTAAATGGCATTTTTTGTAAATACAGAAATGTATATTCTCCCTGTTTTTCCACATAATAACCATACAACACATGATATGGAAACTGAAGGGTACAAAGACAGTAAACTTCGATAAAAGGAAAAACAGGAGGAAGAAAAGTGCATGAAAGCGACAGGAATTGTTCGGCGCATAGATGATCTGGGGCGTGTGGTCATTCCTAAGGAGATCAGAAAAACGCTGCGGATAAAAGAGGGGACACCACTGGAGATTTTTACTGACCGGGAGGGGGAGATTATTCTGAAAAAGTATTCCCCTATCGGAGAACTGAATGTTTTTGCAAAGGAATATGCAGAGGCGCTGGCGCAGTCAAGCGGGATGGTAGCGTGTATCACAGATCACGATCAGGTGGTGGCTGCTGCGGGACAGGGAAGCAGGGAATATGTGGGAAAACCTATCAGCAAAGCTCTGGAAGATGCAATTACGGAGAGAAGCTCTGTGTTTGCCAACGGAAATGACAGAAGCAGGATACCTGTGACTCAGGAACAGAGAGAACCTTTGTATTCCCAGATCATGCAGCCTATCATCAGTGCAGGAGATACAGTAGGATCGGTGCTTTTACTGGGAAAGAATGAAAAGGATGTGATGGGTGAATCAGAGAAGATGCTCATCAGAACAGCAAGCGGATTTCTGGGAAGACAGATGGAACAGTAAAATTAATAGAATCTTCAGCAGCTTAGGGTAGTGTACCGACAAGTTGATTTCTCGAACAATCTTGCGTCTAAATTTCTTATTTCCGCGTTGTCGTCGGTCGCCGTAGCCACCGCTACGCCTCCTTCCTCCGCCTTGAAATAAGAAAATTTATCCTGCAAGATTGTTTCAAGAATCAACTTGTCGGCACACTAGCAGCTGAGGATTCTTTTTTGTATAATAAGAAGCAATTATGATTTTCTGGAATTGTTATAGTAATAAAATTGTTATGGCAATGAGAGGTGGAAAGGAGACATATTATATGGCTGCAATATATCTGGCACCGTTTTATCTGTTGGTGTGTGTATATATCCTGCTTCGCAGCCTGCACTGGTTTCAGGTATTGCATACGGTTTTTCGGAATGTGTGGGTGTGCAGGGGGATTGGACTTGTATATTTATTTGTAGTGTTTAGTATACTGATCGCATTTATGGCACCTGCATCAGGATTCAGGAGATTTATGAAGCTTCTGAGTAATTACTGGCTCGGTGTTTTGATGTATACACTTATGACTCTGGGAATCGCGGATGGATTGAGACTGTTACTGAAATATCTTCTTAGAAATTTTGCCTTTCCGGGGAGAGAATTGCTTTTCAGCAATATGGGAACTGCTGTTGTGGGAGCTGTCTGTGCGGTGATCATTTCAGCAGTCAGTATTTATGGAGTGATCAATGCAGGAAATATACATACAACGAAGTACAATATTTCTGTTGATAAAAAGGCAGGAAATATGAAGGGGTTAAATGTGGTTCTGGTCGCAGATCTTCATCTGGGATATAATATTGGATGCAAGCAGATGGAGCAGATGACAGAGAAGATCAATAAGCAGAATCCGGATTTGGTGGTAGTGGCAGGAGATATTTTTGACAATGAATATGAGGCACTGGATGATCCGGAAAAACTGGCAGAGATATTGAGAGGAATTCGGTCGAAGTATGGTGTGTATGCATGTTACGGAAACCACGATATTCAGGAAAAGATCCTGGCAGGATTTACCTTTGGCAGTAAGGAAAAGAAAGAGAGTACCCCGGAGATGGATGAGTTTCTGGAGAAAGCGGGGATTACGCTTCTGAGAGATGAATATGTGCTCATCGATGATTCCTTTTATCTGTATGGCAGACCGGATTATGAGCGTCCCGGACGGGGGATTGATAAACGAAAGACTCCGCAGGAAATCACAGAGGGTATGGATGTGTCACTGCCAGTGTTGGTTATCGATCATGAGCCGAGAGAACTTCAGGAACTGGCGGATGCGGGGGTGGACGTGGATCTCTGCGGACATACCCATGACGGACAGGTATTTCCGGGAAATATTGTGATCAGATTCTTCTGGGAAAATAAATGTGGTTATCTGAAGAAAGGAAATATGCATAATATCGTTACATCCGGTGTAGGGCTTTTTGGACCAAATATGAGAGTTGGGACTAAAAGCGAAATCTGTGATGTCAGCATATGTTTTAACTGAATCAAAAAGTAAGTCCCCGGCTTCAACTGCCTGTTGATTTTTGCGGTTGGAGCCGGGGACTTGTCTGTTTTGTTACTCTTAATCTGAGTTTATGCTCAGTCGAGAGCTTTCTCACTTATTTCTTCCAGAAGGTCTTTTTTCAGATCCCAGAGTTTCTGAGAAAGGTCTACATATACTTTCTGAGGATTTACGAAACGTCTGGATTCATCCCAGAGAGTATTCTGCTCTTTCTGGCAGTATTCGCGAAGCTCCATAACAGATGGAGATTCATAGACTCGTTTACCTTCTCTGATGACAGGAACGAGAAGTTCGCGTACTTCATAGGTTCCGCCGAGAACTTTTGTCTTTTTCCAGGTATCGATTGGATCAAAGAGAACCATGTTCTGGTCTGCATCAAGCTTTTCATCAGCAAGGCAGATAAGATCTGCCCTGATTTTTCCGGTTTTCTTATTATAGAGACGATATACGGTTTTATTTCCAGGGTTGGTTACTTTCTCTGTGTTTTCGGAAAGCTTGATCTTAGGTGTAAATTCGGTACTGTCTGCATCTTTGACAGCAGCAAGTTTGTATACACCGCCGAATGCAGGATTATCGTTGGCGGTGATCAGTCGTGTTCCGACACCCCAGGAATTAATCTTGGCATCCTGAGCCTTCAGGCTCTCAATGAGATATTCGTCCAGATCGCTGGAAGCGGAAATAACTGCATCGTCAAATCCGGCAGCAGCAAGCATCTTATATGCTTCTTTGGAAAGGTAGGCAAGATCACCACTGTCGATACGGATACCGTATTTGGTAAGCGGAATACCTTCTTCGCGCATTTCCTCAAATACACGAATTGCATTTGGAACACCGGATTTCAGGACATCATAGGTATCTACCAGTAAGGTGCAGGCATTCGGATAAAGTTTGGCATAGGTTTTGAATGCGGTATATTCATCCGGGAAGCTCATAATCCAGCTGTGTGCGTGAGTTCCAAGGACCGGTACGTCGAACATCTTGCCTGTGAGAACACAAGAAGTACCGGCACATCCACCGATGACTGCGGCACGTGCGCCAAAGATACCTGCATCCGGTCCCTGGGCACGACGCAGACCAAATTCCATGATCGCATCACCCTTTGCAGCATAGCAAACGCGGGCTGCTTTGGTAGCAATGAGGCTCTGGTGATTGATGATATTCAGGATTGCTGTCTCTACAAGCTGAGCTTCCATGATAGGTGCTACAACTTTGACAAGCGGTTCTCTTGGGAAGACAACTGTTCCCTCAGGAATTGCATAGATATCACCTGTGAAACGGAAGTTGCTTAAATATTCAAGGAAGTCCTCTTCAAAAGTATTCAGACTTCTGAGATATTCGATATCTTCATCTGTGAATTTAAGATTCTCAATATATTCAATCATCTGTTCCAGTCCGGCAGTGATGGCAAATGCACCTCCGCATGGATTGGTACGGTAAAACATATCGAAGATAACAGTCTGGTTTGTTGGGTTCTTAAAATAGCCCTGCATCATAGTAAGTTCATAAAGGTCTGTGAGCAGAGTAAGATTATTAGCTCTCATATATAGCTCTCCTTTTGGGTTCATAATAATATCTCGGGTGTAACTGTTTATCGCAATTTACAGATATCAGGCCAGGGCTGAATAGCTTTTGACCTCAGTATCATAATATATAGTCTGGAGAAATTATTATTAAGATTTCCTGCTGCTTTGATCTCTATAGCAAGTTTCTAGTGTGCCGACAAGTTGATTCTTGAAACAATCTTGCGTCAACCTGTCGGCACACCAGTTACGAGAATTGTTATATTTAAGAAAGAGTATATCAGAAGCAGCAATAAGTTTTTATTGATTATAGCATAATTTTTCCCGGAATACATAAAAAAACTCCGGGAAATAGGCGGTATTTTCATGTTTTTGAAGAAAAATAAAAAAAATTAAAAAAAATTCAAAAAAGGGGTTGCATTTTTTGAAAGACTATTATATAATACCAATTGTCGCGAACGAAGTAGCGAAAACAAAACATAAAGGGCTATCGCCAAACGGTAAGGCAACGGACTCTGACTCCGTCAGTTCAAGGTTCGAATCCTTGTAGCCCTGCTACATGAGGCACCTCGGTATGAGGTGCTTTTTTGTGCTATAAGAGAAACTGAAATTTTTTGGAAGTGAAAGGTAAGATTAAGATGGAAAATTCGGGTAAAAAATATCAGATAGATACAGAAGAAAATAAAATGTTCTTAGGTGAATTGCAGAAAAATCTTTTAAATTTTGGAAAAGGATTTTTATCACCGGGAGGAAGTGCTTATTTCCTTGGGGATGATGGAACACCATGGAAAGACAGAAACAGAGAAACATGGATCACATGCCGTATGGTCCATGTATATAGTATGGGAATCATGCTTGGGGATAAAGAAAGTCCAGCACTGGTCCATGGTGCTGAACATGGATTACTGGAAGAACTGAAAGATCGTGAAAATGGAGGATGGTATCCGGGAATTACACCGGATAATAAATTCCTGCCAGATAAACAGTGTTATGCTCATGCATTTGTTCTTCTGGCTGCTTCTTCTGCTTTGCTGGCAGGAGAAAAAGATGCAGAAACTCTGCTTAAAGATGCATTGGAATTATTTGATAAACGGTTCTGGGATGAGAAACAGGGACTTACTTATGATACCTGGAATACAGAATTTACAGTTCTTGATGATTATCGCGGTCTTAACGCAAATATGCATACAGTAGAAGCGTTTCTGGCAGTAGCAGATGCAATAAAAGAAGAAAAGTACAGAATACGTGCAGGAAGAATTATAGATCATGTTATTGGATGGGCAAGCGCAAATGACTGGAGAATACCTGAACATTTTACAAAGGAATGGAAAGCTGATCTTGATTGCAATAAAGAACGTCCTGCTGATCGTTTTAAACCTTATGGAGCAACACCGGGCCATGGAATTGAGTGGGCCAGATTGATTGTGCAGTGGGCATATTCTTCTTATAAAGATACCCCTGATTCTGCAGAAGTATATTTAAAAGCTGCAGAGAAACTCTACAACAGAGCAGTTGAAGATTCCTGGAATGTGGATGGAAATCCTGGAATTGTGTATACGACTGACTGGGATGGAAAACCTGTTGTTCATGACAGAATGCATTGGACATTGGCAGAGGCAATAAATACATCAGCAGTCTTATGGCATATAACTCATAAGCAGAAATATGCAAAAGATTATGAAGAGTTTATGAGATACCTGGATGATAAGGTATTGGATCATAAAAATGGTTCCTGGTTTCATCAGTTAGATGAAAATAATAATGTGATAGGAACCGTATGGCCGGGAAAATCAGATGTATATCATGCTTTTCAGTCAACCTGGATCCCATATGGAACACCATATATATCAATTGCTTCAGATGTAAAACAGTATATGGAAGTATGCCATCAATAAAGTAAGTGTTTATTTGTACCCGGCGTACAAGATTTCTGTAAAATGCAGCCAGAACCTGACGGAACAAGGTTCTGGCTGCATTTTACTTCAGGATGATAAAAAGAATGATGTGGGTAACTATTTTTTAATCTCCGGCTGGAATTCTTTTACATCTTTGGCAATCTCGCCGCTTAACAGGAGCATGCAGATCAGGTTCGGGATAGCCATCAGTGCGTTGGCGATATCGGAGAAGTTCCATACCAGAGCTCCGGGACCACCGGAAACCATGGCTGTGGCAACACCGACGATATTTCCGGTACCGATGGTGGCTGCCAGTGCGGTTGTCAGTGCGGAAAAAGGTGATACATCTCCCTGTTCGCGGCTCTTGGTGCGGGCTTCCTTGCTGAGTGTGCTTTTCAGTGCATAGCCAAGGTTACGCCATGTAAGAAATCTGGTGCGCACAGTCAGGAAGATACCGGTTCCGACCAACAGGCTCAGCATCACCGGTCCCCAGACAAAGTCATCAATTCTGGTAACAATTTCTTTATAAAATACTTCGAAGATTTACAGAGCTGAATATCCGTAGCTGCTGACAATGGCATCGATTTTCTGCTGCCTCTGACACATTGGACATTTTGTAGATGAATAGGAATGATAGTCCGGTATATCTTTGGTGTTAAAAATAGAATATACAGGGAGAGAAGCCACGCTGTCTACTCTGCTGAATATGGCTGCGATACCTCTGATAGTGCCTCCGTAATACAGAATGCTCTCGATTGCTTTGGACAAAGTAGAGCCTGTGGTAATCGAACCATTGAGGATCAGTACATTTTTGCCCTTGATCATTGGCTGAAAATTATCACGGAAGATAATCTGTCCGGAATTGCTGGATTCAGGAGTAATCACGTAGATCGTCTGATGAGCATTCAGGGAAAAAATGCCGGCTTTGGTAAGTTCTTCAGAAAGATATGCGCCAATTACTTCCAGTCCGTCCATACAGATAATGGTATCAACAGGAGTAGATACTTCATAATTAGCAGCCAGTTCGTGAGCAATATTCTGTGCTTCGGCAGTTCTGGATTTCATAGTTGTAAGATCCAGATAGTGAGTGATATGTGACTGAGATGTGACGAAATGTCCGGGAATTACCTTCAGCTGAATGCGGCTGTCACCACGGGCGTAGATTTTTGTCATGTTTTCCAGATTCATAAGAATACCTCCCTCGTTGAAAAAAAACGTGTAACTGTTCAGTAGCTTTGCGGTTAGCAGACCATTGAACAGTTATAAATCAGTACACTAGAGTGTGTCTGAAAAATCATTCCCGCAATCTGCACGCCCCACTTTGCGGGATATTTCACCCGAATTCAGTTGCCGTAGCCCGCTACGGCGCCCTCATCCGGGCAAAATATCCCACAAATTGTGACGCACATCTTGCAGAAAGCCTTTTTCAGACACGCTCTAATCTTGTAAAACATTGTAGCATTGTTTTGCCAAAAAATAAATAATATTGTACAAAATCAATAAAAAATTATGCGATATGTATGAAGATTGTTAATAAAATACCAAAAAACATATAACGATGATCCCCTGGTGCATTGATGGAAGTATTATTTACGAGGGTTGCTATAGATTGGTTGTGAGTTATGGAGAATGGAATAAACAGTGATGGGTGTGGAAATGGGAAACAGAAGAGAATATTCTATAGAAGTAATATATGTGAAATGATATAATGATTTTCAGTCTATTATTGACTGTCAGAAAAAGAGAAAAGATGAGATAAAAAATGTATACAGCAGAACGAATAGAAGAATTGGATGAAAATAGGAGCCTGATAAAAGTGACAGATTAACAGCCTGATATTTTGACTGCGAAAAGTGAATAATCATAAGAAAATCTTAAGAATTTGTCCCTTTCATATTAAGAAGCTTCGATTATTCTAATATCAGAAATACAAAATAAGAAGCCGGGATGTCTGTACATGAGAGATTTCAGACAGGCATTTCGGATGATGAGGGAGGTGTGTAAAGTGGCGAATATTCTGGTCTGTGATGATGATAAAGACATTGTAGAGGCAATCAGTATTTATCTGGAGCAGGAAGGCTATACGGTCCTGAAGGCATACGACGGTGTGGAGGCGATTAACGCATTGCGCAGTCAGTCGGTGGATCTGCTGATCATAGATATTATGATGCCGAAGCTGGATGGCATCCGGGCTACTTTGAAGATAAGGGAAGAAAATCCTCTTCCGATCATTATTCTTTCTGCGAAATCAGAGGATGCAGATAAGATCCTTGGATTAAATGTAGGGGCAGATGATTATGTAACCAAGCCCTTTAATCCCCTGGAACTGGTGGCAAGGGTGAAATCACAGCTTCGAAGATATACAAGGCTGGGAGCAGCAATACCTGTGGAGAATGCTCATATCTACGAGACAGGAGGTCTGAGCATAAACGATGACCTGAAGGAAGTCAGGGTGGACGGTGATGTAGTGAAGCTGACACCTATTGAGTACAATATCCTGTTTCTTCTGATGAAGAATCAGGGAAGGGTATTTTCCATTAATCAGATCTACGAAAACATCTGGAATGAGGAAGCAGTTGCAGCAGATAATACAGTGGCAGTGCATATCCGGCATATCAGAGAAAAAATTGAGATTAATCCAAGGGAGCCAAGATACCTGAAGGTTGTGTGGGGACTTGGATATAAGATTGAAAAAATTTAACCGAATCAAGTAGCGAAGCGGATGATTTTATCCGCTTGACCTAAATCAAGTAACGGAGCGAATGCAAAGGAAAGGGACAAAATTATGAAGGGAAAAGGATACAGGAGCAATGTTGCCAAGGCGGTCTGGATCGTGATCGTACATCTGGCAGCTGTGGCGGCTGTGATATGTGCAGCATTTTTTGTAATGATCTATCAGACGGGGATTCGTCTGGATGACAGAGGGAAAAGTTATATTCAGTCAGAGGGATTCAGGGAACGTCTGAATTCCAGAAGTACGGATATTCTGGCAAGTCTGTCAGCAAAAGAGGATATAGATTATCTTACAAACGCAGGTTCATCGGCAGTGATCGATCTGGCAGAATTTAAGGAAAAGGAAATTAACCGTGATTCTTTGAGTGAGCTTTCTTTTAAGAACACATCCGGCGTGGCATATTCTGTAAAAGATCTGCTGGAGTGGGCGCAGGACTGGGCAGGAGTTGGAGAGAGATATGATGATGGAGGAAGCTTTGGCGATATAGGACAGTTTATCCAATGTAAGACCTCGGATGGAAGCAGTCATTATTTTAATTTAAATGATTTTAAAAAACTGGTGACAGATGGGTTGTTAAAGGTTAATTATGATCAGGATATCATGGAAGAGTATGATGATTCCTATGAGACAAAATTTGCAGAAAAAACAGAAAATCAGAAAATAGATGCTGCCATTGAACTGGGCTACTGGAGCGATTCGGATAGCCGAAGTCTGGGTAGTATTACAGACAAAGAAAATAATACAGAATATCCGGAATTTTATTTGCAGGAGATATGGAGTTTTACAGAGGAATTTAAACCTCAGGGTGCGGAAAGTCTTCCGGATGCAGTCAATTCCAGTACGGAATGGAATGGAAAACTTGAAGATGCCTATAGTGAACTGGCCAAGGTTCTGGACTGTATCAGAGCTGTTCAGGATGATATAAATGTCAGTGACTGTGCCATATCACTTACATCTGTATACCATACGTCCGGAGACTATGAGGAAGGGAGTACCAATCTCACATATCTTTTCGCAGATAAAGAGAAAAAGACAATCTATACAAACAGAAAAGCATACAGCAGCTATTCGCAGCTGGAGCAGAACCTTGAGAAAATATTTAAGGAAAAAGCATATGCAGTTGTTTACCCGGAATTAAGTAAGTGTGTAACAAATATTCCGGATGTAGATCTGCAGTTGTGGAATCATACCATTGATCAGAGCTTTGACATAAAGGATTTTGTATTTGCAGTTTCGGTTGATACGAAATTTTCTGTGGCAGATTCCATGGCTGATGAGGCAGAGAACTATGAGACATATTCAAAGCTTATGTTTCCGATGCTGGCAGGAGCAATCTTCGGAAGTGTGCTCTGGCTGATCGGTATGGTGTGGCTGACTGTGACAGCAGGAAGGAAACCGGAGGATGAAGAAATTTATCTGAATGGATTTGACAGATGGTATACAGAAATCGCGGCAGGAGCAGTGATCGGTATATGGCTGGCAGGAATGATCATATCGGGAACTTTGATCGCCAACTCATCATTGGGTTACAGTCATGCAGTAGTGACAGTGATTGTTACCTGCCTCATATGTGGAACTTATACAATGGCATGGTTTTTGATCGGATATCTTAGCCTGGTAAGAAGAATAAAAGCAGGAACCTTATGGAAAAACAGTCTGATTAGAACAGTTCTGAAATGGATTGGAAAATGCAGTGGGAAGCTTGCCGATTTTGCCAGAGCTTTTTCCAGAAATACAGCAGAAAAAATAAAAGTTCTGCTTGTGGGAGGAGCATTTTTATTCTTGCAGTTCCTGATCATTGGTTGCGGATTCACAGGTGCAGGAGTATTCCTGATAATATTACTGATTGTAGATGCGGCTGCGGTGATTTTTATCATCAGAAAAGCGGATGGGCTGGATCTTATTATGGATGGTCTGAAGAAAATAAGCGATGGAGAACTGCAATATAAGATCAAAACAGATACACTTACAGGAAAACAGAAGGTGATGGCAGAATATATTAACAATATTGGCAGTGGTCTGGATGCTGCTGTGGAGAACAGCCTGAAAAAGGAAAGAATGCAGACAGAACTGATCACAAATGTTTCTCATGATCTGAAAACGCCTCTGACTTCCATTATTAATTATGTAGATCTGATGAAACGGGAAAATCCGACAGATCCGAAAATACAGGAATACTTACGCATCCTGGATGAGAAATCCCAGAGACTGAAGGTGCTCACAGAGGATGTGGTAGAGGCATCCAAGGCAAGCACCGGAAACATTAAGCTGGAGATGAATGATATTGATTTTGTGGAAATGGTGCAGCAGGTGATCGGAGAATTTGAAGAGAAATTCCAGGAAAAGAATCTGACTATGATGGTACATTTCACAGATGAACCCTCCATTATTTACGCGGACGGTCAGAGAATGTGGCGTGTTCTGGAAAACGTATTCGGCAATGTTGTGAAGTATGCAATGGAAGGCACCAGAGTTTATGCAGAAATCAGCAACAGAAATAAAAAAGTAACCTTTTCCCTGAAAAATATTTCAGCACAGCCTTTGAATATCTCTGCGGATGAACTGACAGAACGATTTATCAGAGGAGATGTGGCGAGAAATACAGAAGGAAGCGGACTGGGACTCTCTATCGCAAAGAGCCTGACAGAGCTGCAGGGAGGTGAGTTTAAGCTATACCTGGATGGGGATTTGTTTAAGGTAATGATCACATTTGTAGCAAAGAATTACAGTAAATAATATAACGTAGAACAAAGATAAGGCATAGGCCAGTTTATAAAAACTGTTTTATGCCTTATACTTTTGGCTTGTTATAATAATAGAAAAGAAGTATATTAAAAAATCATAGCGACATAAGAAAAGGGGACATAAAAAATGAATTACAGTTTTAACAGCAGAGTCAGATACAGTGAGACAGGTGAGAATGGCAAACTGACATTACCGGGTGTTTTGAATTATTTTCAGGATTGCTGTACATTTCATGCGGAGTCTGTCGGGCTTGGAGGAGATGTGCTGAAGGCAAGAGACAGAGCATGGGTTCTTTCTTCCTGGCAGGTAATTGTGGATGAATATCCTGCTATGGGAACGGAAATCAGGATCACGACAGCACCTTATGATTTCAAAGGATTCATGGGTATGCGTAATTTCACCATAGAAACAATGGATGGGAAGAAGCTTGCCTGGGCGAACTCCAACTGGACACATCTGGCCATCAGTACAGGGATTCCGGTGAGACTGACACCTGCAGATACAGACAATTACATACTCGGCGAAAAGCTGGAAATGGATTATGCACCGAGGAAAATCAAACTTCCGGATGACATGACTTCACAGGAATCATTCACAGTGCAGAAGCATCATCTTGACACTAATCATCATGTAAACAACTGTCAGTATATCTGTATGGCAGAAGATTTCCTGCCGGAAGATTTCAAAGTATACCAGATGCGTGCAGAGTATAAGATGCAGGCAAAACTTGGAGATATAATCTGCCCGAAAGCAAAAGCAGAAACAGGAAAGGTAATCGTATCGCTTGATAACACAGACGGAAAAGCATACGCAATTATAGAATTTCAGCAAAAATAACGGTAAAAATCTTTCGGACAGGATAAATAGCAGGACAGAATTGACAAATATATTTCTGAAACAAGAAGTGGTTTTGTGAGAGATTTTTCTGAGAAATTGTTTACAAACCACATAAAACAATATATAATGCACTTGTAAACAACAAGAAACAACGTATTGCTAAAAATAAACAACATAAAACCACAAAGAGCGGAGGAAATATATATTATGAAAATTTTGGAATCTAAATTCGTACAGGGATTTATCAAAATGGCAAATGATGGTTATCTTCAGGGATGGCATGAGAGAAACGGCGGAAACTTAAGCTATCGTCTGAAACCGGAGGAAGTAGAGATGATTCGCCCCCGTCTGAATACACCTGGAGAATGGACACCGATCGGGGTAGAGGTTCCTGGTCTGGCAGGGGAGTTTTTCCTTGTAACAGGAAGCGGTAAATATTTCAGAAATATTATCGTGGATCCCGAAGTATGTCTTGCGATCATTGAACTGGATGAGACAGGAACAAATTACAGAATCCGTTGGGGCCTGGTTGAGGGCGGCAGACCTACCAGTGAGCTTCCTACTCATCTGATGAATCATGAAGTGAAGAAGAAACTGACAAACGGAAAACATCGTGTTATTTATCATGCACATACAACAAATACAATTGCTCTGACATTTGTTCTGCCACTGGATGATAAGATCTTTACAAGAGAGTTATGGGAATCTGCTACAGAGTGCCCGGTTGTATTCCCGGACGGCGTAGGTGTTGTCGGCTGGATGGTACCGGGTGGAAGAGAAATTGCCATAAAAACAGCAGAATTAATGAAGAAATATGATGTTGTTATCTGGGCACATCATGGAATGTTCTGCTCAGGTGAAGATTTTGACCTGACATTTGGTCTGCTCCATACGGTAGAAAAATCTGCAGAGATCCTGGTGAAGATTCTTTCTATGACTCCAAATAAACTTCAGACTATTACACCGGACAATTTCCGTTCACTTGCAAAAGATTTCAAAGTAAACCTGCCTGAAGAGTTTCTGTATGAGAAACAGTAAAATAATCAACATACAAGTTGGTACATGTACCGTACAAGTGCTATAATACAGATATTAAGAGAGTTTCCGGTTGGGATATGAAGAAAAATCCGGAACATCTGAAAGCTATTGTAAAAGAATATCTGAAAAGCAAAAGGAGAGGTACGAATCATGCTGGAGAAATTAAAAGAGGAAGTTTACAAAGCAAATATGGATCTTCCGAAATACGGACTTGTTACATTTACATGGGGAAATGTAAGCGGAATCGACAGAGAATCAGGACTTTTTGTCATCAAACCAAGTGGAGTTGACTATGATCTTCTGACACCGGATGATATGGTTGTTGTAGACCTGAATGGAAATAAGGTAGAAGGAAAATACAATCCATCTTCTGATACAGCAACTCATGTAGAACTGTACAAAGCATTCCCGAATATCGGAGGAGTTGTACATACACATTCTTCATGGGCAACAAGCTGGGCACAGGCCGGAAGAGCGATCCCATGTTATGGAACTACACATGCAGATTATATTTATGGTGAAGTTCCATGTGCACGCTGCCTGGAAGGCAAGGAATTTGAAGAATATGAGAAAAATACAGGACTTCTGATCGTAGACCTGTTTAAGGACAAAGATTATGAAGCAGTACCTGCAGTACTTTGCAAAAACCATGGACCATTTGCATGGGGTAAGGATGCTCATGAAGCAGTACATAATGCAGTTGTTCTTGAGGAAGTTGCCAAGATGGCATCCCGCTGTGAGCTGATCAATCCACAGGTAAAACCTGCACCACAGGATCTGCAGGATAAGCACTACTTCAGAAAACATGGTGCAAATGCATATTATGGACAGGGAAATAAATAATTGCTGATCTGAAAATAAAAGATATGAACCTGTTAAAGATATAAAAAATCTCCCGGATAAGAGTAAGCGCTTCTCTTATCCGGGAGATTTTTTGTAGCAGAAGAAACAAGGAAAATTCTTCTGCCATATTGCAGAAAGTCCGGGCAATTTTCTACAACTTTATCGAAGGAGGAGAACGTTTCAGGGCAGACCGTTAGCATGAATGAAAAAGATGTCATGATCCTTGAAAGATAATAACAGCTGAACTTTAATATTGTATGGTTCGTTTAATTTGCAGTAAACGGGACAGCAACATTTTATTTTGCACCTTAACAATTACATATATTTACCTTATAATGAACTCATAAGAAAATGCAAGAAATTAGGTTGATATACCGGAATAGTAACAGTAAGGATTTCAGACAACCGGAGGAAATGCATATGAAAGAGCAGCAGGAAAAAATAAGAGTATTAGATCCACATATAATACTGATATTATTTATATCAGCGTTTGTATTCGGCATAGGAATGCTGATGATTTTCCTGGAAAGAAAGGAAATAAGAACAGAGGGATATGAATTTATAATTTTTAGTGTGGAAATATTAATGTTGCTGTTAATCTTGTATTATATGAGAACTGTTGTGCTGAGCAGAGAAGGCTGTACGGTATCCTGGCTGTTTTGGAAGAGAAATTATAAATGGGAAGAGCTTGCTGTTATCAGAGAGGATGTCTGGTATACATATGGTAAAGGAGGGAGCATACGTTATCAGGGGATTGTATTTTCCAAATATGCAGTAAATAAGAAGAAAAAGAAATATACTACCAGGATGATCGTTGATGCGTTTCCGCTTTCAGATTGTTTTTACATTACTTTTGATGAACATGGCAATGTTTTTTCTTATAAATTAGAAAAAGGAAAAAAGCAAGTTATTAGAAAAATGTACGTAAATGTTCGTGAAAAAATGAAGGAATGGGGAGTGGAGGCAGAAAAAGGAGAGGGAATAAAAGAAGAAGAAAAACAAAGACAATATGATGAAATGATAGAATTGAGGAGGCAACAAAGAAAAAAAATTCAAAGCAAAGGAGCAGACTGTACAAATTTAAAAGAATATCAGCAAGAAGTAATAAAGATCAGAGATTTTTTGCAGATAACCATGGTAATACTTATTACGGTACTGCTTATTTGGACAGGGCTGTCTGCTGAAGAGGGAGAAAGAATTCCAATATTGATTCTTGAGTTTTTGATTAATGCACCATTATTGTTTTTCTCTTCAAAAGTCGTAACATTAAGTAAAGAAGGCTGCAAAATATCGTATCTGTTTTTCAAAAAAATGTATAAATGGGAAGAACTTGAAATTATACGTGAAGATTATTTTCCAAGTTTCCGAGACAGGAGAAGCAGAGGGATTGTTTTTTCTAAAAGAAAAAAGAATAAAGCAGGATATATATATACAACACGGGAAATTGTAGGATCAGGTCATATTTTAGAGTGTTTTTATATTGTTCTTGATGCAGATGGAAATATACATTTATATAAGCGTCTGGCAGCAAAGGATGGCAAAACAAAACTGAGAAAAGTAGCTGTAAATATTCCCCAAAAATTAGCGGAATGGGGAGTAGAAATGGAAAAAATGATGAAATATACAGGAGGAACTTATGATTTATAAGAAGATTGAAATTGCAGTAGACGGATATAAAGAAACTGCAGATTTATACACTTATTTTCTGGATAATTCCATTGAAATGCATATCAACAGAAAGCGTCCGGTAGTTGTGATCTGCCCGGGAGGCGGGTATGCTATGACTTCTGACAGAGAAGCAGAACCGATCGCCATGCAGTATCTGGTAAGGGGATATCATGCAGTGATCCTGCGCTATAGCGTAGAACCTGCCAGATATCCACTGGCACTCTTGCAGCTTGCGAAGTCTGTTGCTTTTTTAAGAAAAAATGCTGCAGAGTTTCATATTGATACGAATAAAATTGTTCTGCAGGGCTTTTCCGCAGGTGGTCATCTGGCAGCAAGTCTTGGCGTTTTCTGGAAGAAAGATTTTATTGCACAGACACTTGGGGTAACTTCTGATATGGTGAAACCAAATGGTATGATCTTAAGTTATCCGGTGATCACTTCCGGTGAGTTTGCACATACAGGTTCCTTTGAATGCTTGCTTGGAGAGGATTATAATGATCTTGATAAGAGAAAAGAACAGTCTCTGGAATTCCAGGTATCTAAAGATACACCAACCACATTCCTGTGGCATACAGTGACAGATGATTGTGTTCCTGTAGAGAATTCTCTGTTGTTCTTCAATGCGTTGCGCAAATTTGAAATTTCGGTAGAAATGCATCTTTATCCGGTTGGCGGACATGGTTTAAGTCTTGCAAACGAAGAGACAAGCCACGAAGACGGCGGCTGTGTACAGAAAGAATGCCAGTCCTGGATAGAACTGGCATGCAAGTGGATGCAGAATATATAATAAACGATAAAGAATCTGTCTGAGTGTATGTGAAATCGAGTTGGAATAAAATACATCCTGATCTATAGTGAACAGTAACGTAAAATAAGATAATAAAAAATAATAAGGCGGCATTGTGCCGCCTTTATTATTTATGTTATACTGAAATATAAAGCTAATGTCAGAGGATGATGAAAGTATAGTATATTTTTAATTTTCTTTAAAAAGATACTATCACAACAGAAATGGAGATTATATGATAGAGTTAGGAAAAAAACAGAAATTAACAGTAGTGAAGTCCGTAGATTTCGGTGTATATCTGGGTGAGGATATGCAGGCAGATGCAAAGAACCGTGTTCTTCTTCCGTCCAGACAGGTTCCGGAAGGAACAAAGGAAGGCGACAGCATTGAAGCATTTATCTACAAGGATTCTCAGGATCGTCTTATTGCAACAACAAAAGAACCGAAGCTTCAGGTAGGTCAGACAGCAGTTCTGAAAGTCTCTCAGGTAACAAGGATTGGTGCATTCCTTGACTGGGGACTGGAGAAAGACCTTCTGCTTCCATATCATGAACAGACTCTGAAAGTAAGAGAGGGAGAAGATGTGCTGGTAGCACTCTATATTGACAAGAGCAGTCGTCTCTGCGCAACTATGAAGGTTTATCATTATCTTTCCACCAGAACTCCTTATGTAGTGGGAGATATGGTGAAGGGCCGTGTTTATGAGATCAGCGACAGATTCGGTGTATTTGTGGCAGTTGATGATAAATATTCTGCACTGATCCCTGCAAGAGAAGCCAAGGGAAAATACCGCCCGGGCAAGATCCTTGAGCTGCGTGTCAGCGAAGTAAAAGAAGACGGAAAAATGAACGTCACAGATCGTCAGAAAGCATATCTTCAGATCAATGAGGATGCGGAGAATGTCCTTGAAGTAATCAATGAATTTGCAGGTGTTCTTCCATTTGATGACAAGGCATCACCGGAAGTGATCCAGCGAGAATTTGGTCTGAGTAAGGGAGCATTTAAACGTGCCATTGGCCATCTGATGAAGGAAGGCAAAGTAGAGATTAAGGACAAGAGAATCTATGCGAAATAGTAACAGACAAGCAAGTCCCCACCCAATGATTATTGCTTTTCGCAATTGAAGCATGGGACTTACCTGATTCAGTTAAATTTATAAAAATATACTGCGATAAAATTGCAGATATTAGAACAGGAGAGAAATAGAGTTGGAGTTTACACATCTTCACGTCCATACAGAATACAGTCTGCTGGATGGTTCCAATAAGATAAAAGAATATGTAGCCCGTGTCAAAGAACTTGGCATGGACAGTGCGGCGATCACAGATCATGGAGTCATGTACGGTGTGATTGATTTTTATCGTGCAGCAAGGGCCGAGGGAATCAATCCGATTCTGGGATGTGAGGTATATGTAGCCCCCGGTTCCAGATTTGACCGTGAAGCAGGAAGCGGCGAAGACAGATATTACCACCTGGTTCTTCTGGCAGAGAATAATCAGGGTTATGCAAATCTGATGAAAATTGTGTCCAAGGGTTTTACAGAAGGATTCTATTATAAACCGCGAGTAGATCTTGCGGTATTAAAAGAGTACCATGAAGGGATTATTGCCTTAAGTGCCTGCCTTGCAGGTGAGGTTGCCAGATATCTTCAGAGAGGCATGTATGAGGATGCAAAGGCAGCAGCTCTTCGTTATCAGGATATTTTTGGAAAAGGCAATTTCTTCTTGGAATTACAGGATCATGGAATCCCTGCGCAGAGACTGGTAAATCAGGAACTTCTCCGTATGCACGAAGAAACAGGGATTGACCTTGTGGCAACCAATGATGTGCATTATACAAGGGCGGAGGATGCTGATCCTCATGATATTCTTCTCTGTCTGCAGACAAACAAGAAACTGGCAGACGAGGACAGAATGCGTTATGAGGGTGGCCAGTATTATGTGAAATCCCCGGAAGAAATGGCAGAACTTTTCCCATATGCTTTGGAGGCCCTGGAGAATACTCATAAGATTGCACAGAGATGTCATGTTGAGATTGAATTTGGCGTGACCAAGCTTCCAAGATTCGATGTGCCGGATGGTCTTACATCCTGGGAATATCTGAACAAGCTATGCTTCGAGGGACTGGAGGAACGTTATCAGCCGGTTACAGAGGAATTAAAAGCTCGTCTGAATTACGAATTATCTACTATAAAAAATATGGGCTACGTGGATTACTTCCTTATAGTATGGGATTTTATTAAATATGCCCGCGATCATGACATTATGGTAGGACCGGGACGTGGCTCTGCAGCGGGAAGTCTGGTTGCTTATACCTTGGGCATCACACAGCTTGATCCTATTCGCTATGATCTGCTCTTTGAGCGATTTCTGAATCCGGAACGAGTATCTATGCCTGATATTGACGTTGACTTCTGCTTCGAAAGAAGGCAGGAGGTTATTGAATATGTCCGCCGTAAATATGGGGATGATTGTGTGGTTCAGATCGTTACTTTTGGTACGCTGGCAGCCCGTGGTGTGATCCGGGATGTGGGCCGTGTACTGGATATGCCTTATGCACAGGTGGATTCCATTGCAAAAATGATTCCGCAGGAATTAAATATTACTATAGATAAAGCCCTTACTATGAACCCTGAGCTGAAAAAAGCATATGAAGAGCAGGATGAAATTCATTATCTGATCGATATGGCAAGACGTCTGGAGGGACTTCCAAGACATACTTCCATGCATGCTGCCGGTGTGGTTATCAGTCAGAAAGATGTTTCTGAATATGTACCGCTTTCCAGAGCGTCGGATGGTTCCATTGTCACACAGTTTACCATGACAACACTGGAAGAGCTGGGACTTTTGAAAATGGACTTCCTGGGACTTCGTACCCTGACTGTGATCCAGAATGCAGTAAAGCTGATCCAGAAGGATGCAGGAGTGACTCTGGACATGCAGAAAATCAATTATGATGATAAAAAGGTTTTGGATTCCCTCGGCACCGGTCGTTCTGATGGTGTATTTCAGCTTGAAAGTGCGGGAATGAAAAACTTCATGAAGGAACTGAAGCCTCAGAGTCTGGAAGATGTGATCGCAGGAATTTCTCTTTACCGTCCGGGCCCCATGGATTTTATCCCTCAGTATATCCGGGGCAAAAACCGTCCGGATACCATCCGTTACGACTGCCCTCAGCTGGAGCCGATCCTGAAGCCTACTTATGGGTGTATTGTCTATCAGGAACAGGTTATGCAGATCGTTCGTAACCTGGCAGGTTATACTCTGGGCCGAAGCGACCTGGTGCGCCGTGCAATGTCCAAAAAGAAGGCCTCTGTCATGGAAAAGGAGCGCCAGAACTTTGTTTACGGAAATGAAGCAGAGGGAGTTCCAGGCTGTATTGCAAATGGAATTGATGAGGCAACGGCAAATAAAATATATGATGAAATGATTGATTTCGCCAAATATGCCTTTAATAAGTCACATGCAGCAGCCTATGCAGTTGTTTCCTACCAGACAGCCTATCTGAAGTACTATTATCCTGTAGAATTTATGGCTGCACTTATGACGTCGGTTATTGATTTTCCCAATAAGGTTGCAGAATATATTTTGGTCTGCAGACAGATGGGGATTAAGATCCTGCCGCCGGATGTGAACTGTGGAATGTACGGATTTTCTGTAGATAACGGTGCAATCCGATATGGCCTGTCCGCTATAAAGAGTGTGGGACGTCCGGTTATTGAAAGCCTGGTAAAAGAGAGGGACGAGAACGGACAATATCGTTCCCTGAAGGATTTTATGGAACGAAACTCTCCGCAGATGAATAAGCGAGCAGTAGAAAACTTTATCAAAGCAGGTGCGCTGGATTGCCTGGATGGTAACCGCCGCCAGAAAATGCTGGTTTATCAGAAGATTTCAGACAGTATCAGTCAGGATAAGAAGAATTCACTGGCAGGCCAGATGAGTCTTTTTGATCTGGTAAGCGAGGAGGACAAGAAAGAATTTGAAATCCGTATGCCCGATGTGGAGGAATTCGGAAAAGAGGAACTTCTGGGATATGAGAAGGAAGTTTTGGGAATCTACCTCAGTGGTCATCCTCTGGAAAATTACCGGGAAATGATGGAGAAAACCATTTCTGCGAAAACCTCTGATTTTCAGCAGGATGAAGAAACAAATCTTCCGAAAGTCACGGATGGTCAGAAAGTAATTATCGGTGGAATGATTACGGATAAAACCATCAAATATACAAAGAATAATAAGGTTATGGCATTCCTCACAGTGGAGGATCTGGTAGGAACAGTGGAGGTAGTTGTGTTCCCCAGAGATTATGAGAAAAGTCAGCAGTTCCTGAATGAAGAAGGCAGAGTATTTATTCAGGGCAGAGTATCTGCAGAGGACGATCGTGCCAGTAAACTGATTCTTGAAAAAATCCGTCCCTTTGACAATATGCCAAGGGAAATCTGGATACAGTTTGACAATAAAGAAAGCTACACACAGCAATCTCAGGAACTGCTTGCAGACCTCAGACGTTCACCGGGTGACAGTGCTGTTGTGATCTACCTGAAAGACGTAAAGGCCATAAAGAAGCTTCCGGTTGGATATCATGCACAAATTCAGGACTCATGGCTGAACTATATGTACGAAAAATATGGTAAAACCAATGTTAAAGTTGTAGAAAGAGGATTGAAAAACTTATAGAAATGCGCTAAACTATACCCGGATATGTGTATAGTAAAAATGAGATAGATTCAGAAGATGGAGGAAGAAAAGATGGCAGAAAACAAGATAAAAACCATTGGTGTCCTTACCAGCGGTGGTGACGCACCTGGAATGAATGCTGCAATTCGTGCAGTTGTCAGAAGAGGTTTAAGCAATGGATTAAATGTAAAAGGTATTCTGAAAGGATACAATGGTCTGTTAAACGAAGAGATTATTGACATGAGCGCAAAAGATGTATCTGATACAATCGAGCGTGGAGGTACAATCCTTTATACAGCACGTTGTGCAGAATTCCGTACAGAAGAAGGTCAGAAACGTGGAGCAGAGATCTGCAGAAAACATGGAATCGACGGACTTGTTGTCATCGGTGGTGACGGATCCTTCGCAGGTGCTCAGAAGCTTGCGAATCTCGGAATCAATACAATCGGTCTTCCCGGAACAATCGACCTTGACATTGCATGTACAGAATATACCATCGGATTTGATACAGCTGTAAACACAGCAATGGAAGCAATTGATAAAGTACGTGATACTTCCACTTCTCATGAGAGATGCAGTATTATCGAGGTTATGGGACGTGGTGCAGGATATATTGCTCTGTGGTGCGGTATTGCCAACGGTGCTGAGGACGTTCTGGTTCCTGAGAAATATGACTATGATGAGCAGAAGCTGATCAATAACATTATCGAGAGTCGTAAGAAAGGCAAAAAGCATCACATCATCATCAATGCAGAAGGTATCGGTCATTCTGAAGCAATGGCAAAACGTATCGAAGCTGCCACAGGTATCGAAACACGTGCTACAATCCTTGGACACATGCAGCGTGGTGGAAGCCCGACATGTAAAGACCGTGTATATGCATCTATGATGGGTGCCTTGGCTGTAGACCTTCTTGTTGCAGGCAAGACATGCCGCGTTGTCGGATATCGTCACGGTGAATTCGTAGACTTCGATATCAATGAAGCACTTGCTATGCAGAAAGGTATCTCTGATTACCAGTGGGAAGTATGCCAGTCACTTTCTCATAACTATGATAAAAACAACAAATAACAAATGAATAAAAAGATGCAGTTATATAACAGACTGCATAAATTAAATACTGCTCAGATAATTACCCTCGGTTTTGCGGGGGTGATTATCTTAGGGGGATTACTTCTGTGGCTGCCGTTTTGTACGGCACCCGGATACCACACATCTTTTACAGATGCCATGTTTACCGCAACCACAAGTATATGTGTAACAGGGCTTGTGACAGTTGTTACGGCAACTCACTGGACTCTGGCAGGCAAGATTATTATTCTTATCCTGATCCAGATCGGAGGTGTGGGACTGATTTCCCTGGGCAGTATTATTTTTATAAGTCTGAGAAAGAAAATATCGCTGAGGAACCGGCGTGTTATCCAGGAGTCCTATAATATGGACAGAATGGGTGGGATGGTCAGGCTGGTGAAGAAAGTTCTGATCTGTGTGTTTGGAGCAGAAGGAATCGGTGCAGTGTGTTATGCAGTTCGATTTATTCCGCAGTTCGGTCTGGCAAAAGGTCTGGGATACTCTGTTTTTACGGCAGTATCTGCATTCTGTAATGCTGGTATTGATCTGCTTGGAGAGGACAGCCTGGCTCAGTATGTTGCTGATCCGGTCGTAAACTTTACAAGTGTAGGACTGATCATTATGTCAGGTCTTGGGTTTGTGGTCTGGTGGGATATCTGGGATAAGATCAAACGAGTCATCAGAGGGAACCTTCCTGTGGGACGTGTGTTTAAAAATCTTCGTCTTCATAGTAAGATTGTGTTGATGATGACGCTGATACTTGTTGTGGGCGGTACAGTACTGATCTTTCTGTTTGATCATGGAAATCCGGAAAGTATTGGGACATATTCGCCGGGAACGAAGTGGATGGCATCTTTGTTCCAGTCAGTTACCACAAGAACAGCCGGATTTTTCACTGTAAGCCAAGAGAGATTTTCTAATGCAACTTATATGCTGTGCCTGATATTGATGTTGATCGGCGGTTCCCCTATGGGAACAGCAGGTGGAATTAAGACAACAACAGTTGCGGTCCTTCTGCTGAGTCTGAAATCCAATCTTCAGGGAAAACGGGATGTGGAAGTACACCACAGGAGAATCAGAGACAGCTATATCCGTTCTGCCATCGTAGTGACAGGTATGGTACTTACAGTACTTATTCTCATGAGTATGCTGTTGTGTGCAGCCATGCCGGAAGCACCTATAGAAGATGTTGTTTATGAAATTACATCTGCGGTTGCAACGGTAGGACTTAGCAGAGGGCTGACACCCTGCCTGAATACAGCAGGCAAATGGATCGTGATCCTGACTATGTATCTGGGAAGAATCGGTCCGCTGACTCTGGGAACTGCAGTGACTGTACGTGTACAGAAAATGCCGGCAGATTCACATCTGGCAGAAGAAGATATTATGATTGGATAGTAACGGTTCGGCAGTCAGGCGGATATTCGCAGAGGATAACGAATACATGTTCAGAAAGAGAAATGAGGAAGAAAATGAAGAACAAATCTTATGCAGTGATCGGTCTTGGGCAGTTCGGGATGACGGTAGCCCTTACTCTGGCAGAGGCGAACTGCGATGTACTTGCCATTGACGATAAAGATGATAATGTGCAGGATATCGCAGAGAAAGTTTCCTATGCTGTCAAGGCAGATGTGCGTGATCCGGGAATTTTGGAATCGCTTGGAGTTCAGAACGTAGATGTTGCGGTCATCGCAGTAGCCGAGAATATGGAGGCCAGTATTACAGCAACGATGCAGGTGAAAGAACTTGGAGTTCCTTTTGTCATGGCGAAGGCAATGAATTCTCTTCATGGCAGGATACTGGAGAAAATAGGGGCAGATAAGGTGATTTATCCTGAACATTCCATGGGTATCAGAGTTGCAAGAAATCTTCTCTCCAGTGGATTTGTCGATATGTTTGAGCTTTCTTCTGATTTCAGTATGGCAGAATTTAAGATCCCGCGGGAATGGATAGGAAAAACACTTCGGGAGTTGAAGGTCAGGGAAAAGTATAACATCAATCTGATCGGTCTGAAGCATGGCGATAAGATGAATATGAATGTGGCGCCGGATGAAGTGTTTCCGGCAGACTGCACAGTTGTTGCAGCAGGAGCAAACAGTGACCTGAATAAGGTTTCGGAAAATTGAGGATAAGATATGATCACCAGTGTAAATAACGGACAGGTAAAAAATATCATACAGCTGAACCAGAAAACAAAAGCCCGCAGAGAACAAGGGCTTTTTGTTGCAGAAGGAAGAAAAATGTTCGGCGAAGCACCGAAGGATTGGATCTCGAAGGTGTATGTATCAGAAGCTCTCAGCGGTGATGCAGAACTGATGGCTCAGGTGGAGAAACTTCCATATGAGATAGTAGCAGATTCTGTTTTTCGACAGATGAGCGATACACAGACGCCGCAGGGAATTATGACAGTGCTTAAGAAACCTTCCTATACAATAGAAGATATTCTCGGCGGGAAAAATCCGCTGGTTATGATTCTGGAGGATCTGCAGGATCCGGGAAATGCGGGAACTATTCTCCGTACAGGAGAGGGCGCCGGAGTAAGCGGGGTTCTTCTGACAAAGACCTGCGTGGATATCACAAACCCGAAGGTTATACGATCAACCATGGGTTCTGTCTACAGAATGCCTTTCCTATATGTGGAAAGTGTGGTATCATTAGCACAGGAACTGAAAGACAGAAATATCCGCACATTTGCGGCACATCTGCATGGTAAGAACTCTTACGATAAGGAATCCTACACAGGAGGAACTGCTTTCCTGATCGGTAATGAGGGAAAAGGACTGACAGATGAAGCGGCAGACAGTGCTGATTGTCTGATACGGATTCCTATGTGTGGAAAAGTAGAATCTCTGAATGCTGCCATGGCATCCGGGATTCTCATGTATGAAGCTGCTCGTCAGAGACGATAGCAGACGAAAGGAGGAGTTTCATGCAGCCTTTGATCTGGCTTGGGATTCTTGCATTATTGCTTGTTGTAGAGGCGATTACTGCAGGACTGACCACCATCTGGTTTGCCGGCGGCGCACTGGTCGCTGCTATTGCATGTTATGCAGGAGCGAACCTCACTGTACAGATATTGCTGTTTCTGTGTGTTTCATTGGTACTTCTCATCTTTACCAGACCACTGGCAATGAAGTACTTCAACAAAGAAACCATACAGACCAATGCAAACAGTCTGATTGGAAAGAAAGCAGTTGTGATTCAGGAGATTGACAATCTGGCGCAGACAGGCCAGGTTCGTATCAATGACATTGAATGGACTGCACGTTCTGCTGATGACGAAAAAATCGGCGAAGGCACCGTTGTAACGATCGAAGAGATCCGAGGTGTGAAACTTATCGTAAAACAGAATAAGGAGGATTAGTTATGGGCGTGGTTTTTCTGATAGTTATTATCGTTATTGCGGTATGGGTCCTTGCATCCTGCGTCCGCATTGTACCACAGGCATATGCAGTAATCCTGGAACGTCTGGGAGCTTATCAGGCAACCTGGAGTACAGGAATTCACTTCAAGGTTCCGTTTATTGAACGAGTGGCCAGAAAGGTAAATCTGAAGGAACAGGTAGTGGATTTTCCACCGCAGCCGGTTATCACAAAGGATAACGTAACCATGCAGATCGATACTGTCGTATTCTTTCAGATTACAGATCCGAAGCTTTATACTTACGGTGTGGAGAATCCGATCATGGCAATCGAGAATCTGTCCGCAACAACATTAAGAAATATTATCGGTGACATGGAACTGGATGAGACACTTACATCACGTGAGACGATCAATACCAAGATGAGAGCTTCTCTTGATGAAGCTACTGATCCATGGGGAATCAAGGTCAATCGTGTGGAACTGAAGAACATTATTCCTCCGGCAGCTATTCAGGATGCAATGGAGAAACAGATGAAAGCTGAGCGTGAACGTCGTGAAGCAATCCTGATCGCAGAAGGTCAGAAGAAATCTACGATCCTTGTTGCAGAAGGTAAGAAACAATCCGCAATTCTGGATGCAGAAGCTGAGAAACAGGCAGCAATCCTCCGCGCAGAGGCTCAGAAAGAGCGTATGATCAAGGAGGCAGAAGGACAGGCTGAGGCAGTTCTGAAAGTTCAGAATGCCAATGCAGAGGGTATCCGCATGATCAGAGAGGCAGGAGCAGATGAGGCAGTTCTGACACTGAAGAGTCTGGAAGCATTTGCCAGGGCAGCAGACGGTAAGGCAACCAAGATCATTATTCCGTCGGATATTCAGGGAATCGCAGGTCTGGCAAGTTCGCTGAAAGAGATCGTCACTGATCCGAAAGCGGAGACAGACAAATAACAAAAGAGAATAAATGACATCGGGGAGAGAATTATTATGAACTTAAAAGGAAGAAACTTTCTGACACTGAAAGACTTTACACCGGAGGAAATCACATATCTTATTGATTTATCCGCAGAACTTAAAGCAAAGAAGAAAGCCGGCGAGCTTCACGAATATTACAGAGGCAAAAATATCGCACTTATTTTTGAAAAAACAAGTACAAGAACCCGCTGCTCTTTTGAGGTAGCTGCCCATGATCTTGGAATGGGAAGCACATATCTGGATCCGACAGGTTCTCAGATCGGTAAGAAAGAAAGCATTGCAGATACAGCAAGAGTTCTGGGAAGAATGTACGATGGTATCGAATATCGTGGATTTGGTCAGGAAGTCGTAGAAGAGCTTGCAAAACATGCAGGTGTTCCGGTATGGAATGGTCTTACGAACGAATATCATCCGACACAGATGATCGCTGATATGTTGACAATACGTGAGCATTTCGGAGATTTAAAAGGACGTAAGCTTGTATACATGGGTGATGCCCGTTACAATATGGGTAATTCCCTGATGATTGCCTGCACAAAACTTGGCATGCACTTCGTAGCCTGCACAACTAAGAAATATTTCCCGAATGCAGAGTTAGTTGCTCAGTGCGAGGAATATGCAAAAGCATCCGGCGGAAGCATCACTCTGACAGAGGATGTTCAGGCAGGAACAAAGGATGCAGACGTTATCTACACAGACGTATGGGTATCCATGGGTGAGCCGGATGAAGTATGGACAGAGAGAATCCATGATCTGACACCTTATAAAGTAACAAAGGATGTTATGAAGAATGCAGGGGAGAAAGCAATCTTCCTTCACTGTCTGCCTGCATTCCATGACCTTAAGACAAAGATCGGCAAGGAAATGGGCGAGAGATTCAATCTGACAGACATGGAAGTAACAGATGAAGTATTTGAATCTGAGCAGTCCAAAGTATTTGATGAGGCAGAGAACCGTATGCATACCATCAAAGCTGTCATGGTAGCAACATTAGGAGAGCCGGAGAACAAATAATGGCACAGAATGATCTGTATAATGAAGAAACAATTTCACAGGCAATAAACACAAAATGGGCGGGCAAAACCGTCCATTTTGCAAAAGAAACAGATTCTACCAATTCATGGATCAAGCGTCTGGCAAAAGATGGTGCAGAGCATGGAACTCTGGCAGTTGCGGAATTCCAGTCTGCGGGAAGAGGACGTTTTGACAGAAGATGGGAAGCACCGGAGGGCAGCTCTGTTATGATGACACTGCTCTTACGTCCGGAATTTTCTCCGCAGCATGCATCCATGTTGACACTGGTCATGGGACTGGCAGTGGCACAGGCAGCAGAGGAACTGGGGTTTGATGTAAGTATTAAATGGCCCAATGATATTGTGATCTCTAAGAAGAAAATATGTGGTATCCTGACGGAGATGGGAACAAATGGTGTGAAAATCAATTATGTTCTTATCGGAGTAGGAATCAATGTAAACCTGAAAGAATTTCCGGAAGAAATGCAGGATAAAGCGACTTCACTGATTCTGGAGGGCGGTCATGAATATGACAGAAATCAGGTGATTGCACTGGTGATGAAATATTTCGAGATCAACTATGAGAAATTTATCCAGACCTGTGATTTTACTCATCTGCTGGATGACTACCACAGAATCCTTGCAAACCTGAACCAGCCGGTCAGAGTAATCAATGGTGACAGAAGTTTCGAGGGAATCTGCAGGGGAATTGATGAAAAAGGTGAGCTGCTTGTGGAGAAGCAGGATAAAGAAGTTGTGAAAGTCAGTGCAGGAGAAGTTTCGGTGCGTGGACTTTACAGTTATGTATAAAGATTCTGAATAATTTCGAAAGAAGGAAACAGTAGTTTATGTATCAGGACAACATTACTCTTTGCGGCGCAAGCGCCTATGAGAAGAAATTTTATTTTAACCAGGATTTCAATGCACTTCCGGATCATGTGAAGAAAGAACTTCAGATTATGTGCGTTCTTTACACAGAGGATGTAGGAGGAATCCTGACTCTGGAATTTGACGAAAACGGCAGACTCCGGTTTAAGACAGAAGCTCTGGAAGCAGATGCACGTTACGATGAGATTGGAAGCGGTCTGAAGATCAAACAGATCCAACAGGACAAGAAAGAACTTCTGGAATCTCTGGAAATGTATTATAAAGTATTCTTTCTCGGAGACATCCCGGAAGAAGAACTGAAGAAAACATCGGGCAGTGAGGACTGAATCCATGCAGACAAGGAATGAGCCGGTACGGGCAAGAGAACCATTCATGGAGATGCAGTGGAAAATAGGAAACGTACAGATTGATAATCCGTTTGTTCTTGCACCAATGGCAGGTGTCACAGACCTGCCATTTCGAACGCTCTGTAAAGAGCAGGGGGCCGGACTGATCTGTATGGAAATGATCAGTGCAAAAGCGATTTCTTTTCACAATAAGAACACCATTGCCCTGATGGAGATTGATCCATGTGAGCACCCGGTTTCCATGCAGCTTTTTGGCAGTGAACCGGATCTTATGGCAGAGGTTGCGAAATCCATTGAGGACAGAGATTTCGATATCCTGGACATCAATATGGGATGCCCTGTGCCGAAGGTTGTCAATAACGGTGAGGGATCTGCATTATTGAAGAACCCGAATCTGATTGAAGAGATCGTTCGAAAAGTATCATCTGCAATCAGTAAACCGTTGACTGTCAAGGTGCGAATCGGATTTGAGAATGAACCGGTAGATATTGTTGAAATCGCGAAACGTATTGAGGATGCGGGAGCAGCAGCACTTGCAGTGCATGGGCGCACCAGACAGCAGTACTATTCCGGTACTGCAGACTGGGATACGATCCGCAGGGTAAAAGAAGCGATTACCATTCCTGTAATTGGAAACGGAGATGTAGATTCTCCGCTGAAAGCAGAAGCACTGGTAAAACAGACCGGATGTGATGCTGTTATGGTGGGACGTGCAGTAAGGGGAAATCCCTGGTTGTTCCGCGAACTGAACCATTATTTCCGGACAGGGGAACTGTTGGAACGTCCGTCTGTAGAGGAAATACGTGAAATGATCCTGCGTCATGCCAGAAAACAGATTGAATTAAAAGGGGAATTCGTAGGAATACGTGAGATGCGTAAACACGTTGCCTGGTATACTGCAGGTATGCGTCACAGCGCAGGGCTCAGAAGAGAGTCAAACACCATAGAAAGTTATGAAGCTCTGGAGGCGCTTTTATCAAGATTAGCATAAAAGTTAAAACCATGTGAAATGAAAAATATAAACAATAGCAAAGGCGCTCGGAATGCTTGACAATCCGGGTGCTTTTTTGTATAATACAGAAATTGTGAATATCCTAGAATAAGTCTGCCCTTTTTCAGGTATGATGTATCAGGAAGCACATAAATCCATGTAGTGATCCGGGGCGAAAAGAAACGCAGAAGACTATACCGGATGTTGAAAGGGAGTAAGGTTATTATGGAAGAAAAGAAAAACTTACTAACTTATGCAGGACTTAAAAAATTAGAAGAAGAGCTGCATGATTTAAAGGTAGTAAAGAGAAAAGAAGTAGCAGAGAAAATTAAGGAAGCCAGAGAACAGGGCGACTTATCTGAGAATGCGGAATACGATGCAGCGAAAGACGAACAGAGAGACATTGAAGCACGTATCGAAGAAATCGAGAAGATCTTAAAGAATGCTGAAGTTGTTGTAGAGGACGAAGTAGATCTGGACAAGATCAGCGTTGGATGTAAGGTTAAAGTACACGATTTTGAATTCGAAGAAGACATCGAGCTGAAGATCGTAGGTTCCACAGAGGCTAACAGCCTTGAAGGCAAAATCTCCAACGAATCTCCCGTAGGAAAAGCACTTATCGGTGCGCATACAGGCGATGTAGTAGAAGTAGAGATGCCGGCAGGAATCATGAAATACAAAGTTCTGGAGATCCAGAGAAACGTATAAGAGACAGATGACTGAGGTGCGCGTAGAGATTTATCATGCAAAGGCATAACGCGCACCTTTCTCTGACTATATAAGCAGATAATAAGAAGACAATAAGAAGTTTGTTATTTCTTATTTTTGTCTGTATATCTGATAAATTGATATTTGAAAATACAGGATTCTGTTGAATGGAATCTTCTGTTACATCTGATATCACATGGAAATGTAGAATAAATGTAACTATTCAGTAGTCTACTATCCCGCGAGGTGTTTTGGCACGTAAGTACCAAAATCCCGAGACATACAAGCCAAAATGCCATCACCGCAGGTGATTTTTAATGCATTTTGGCTCGTAACTGTGAAGGTACTGAACAGTTACGAACAAATAATAATTATACAAGTATATAAGGAGGAACCAAGGTGGCACAGCAGAAGCAGGAACAGGATTTAAACCAGTTACTGAAGGTACGTCGCGATAAACTGGCAGATCTTCAGGCTAATGGAAAAGACCCATTTCAGATTACAAAGTTTAACCAGACTCATCACTCAATGGAAGTGAAGAATCTTTATGAAGCACATGAGGCAGAACTTCTCAAAGATCGTGCAGAAGTAGATGTAACAGGTCTTGATGAAGAACAGGCAAAGGAAGCTGTTAAGAAAGATTACGAAGAGAGAAGAGAAATCATGGACGCAAGTCCAATCCACGTAGCAATCGCAGGCCGTATGATGTTCAAGAGAGTTATGGGGAAGGCTTCTTTCTGCAATATCCAGGATTTACAGGGGAATATCCAGGTATATGTAGCAAGAGATGCGATCGGAGCAGATTCTTATGCAGATTTTAAGAAATCCGATATCGGTGATATCTTCGGACTGGAAGGTTTTGCATTCAGAACAAGAACAGGTGAGATTTCTATCCATGCAGAAAGCATGACTCTTCTTTCCAAGAGCTTACAGATCCTTCCTGAGAAATTCCACGGACTGACAGATACAGATACACGTTATCGTCAGAGATATGTAGACCTTATCATGAACCAGGACAGCAAGAACGTATTTATCAAACGTTCCAAAATCCTTAAAGAAATCCGTAGCTTCCTTGCAGACCGCGACTTCATGGAAGTGGAAACTCCAATGCTGGTTGCAAATGCAGGCGGTGCTGCGGCAAGACCTTTTGAGACTCATTATAATGCACTGAACGAAGATGTTAAGCTTCGTATCTCGCTTGAACTTTACCTGAAGAGACTGATCGTCGGTGGCCTTGAGAGAGTTTATGAGATCGGACGTGTATTCCGTAATGAAGGTGTTGATACCCGTCATAATCCGGAGTTTACTCTGATGGAGCTTTATCAGGCATATACAGATTATGAAGGTATGATGGAACTGACAGAGTCCATGTTCCGTTATCTGGCAGAGAAGGTCTGCGGTTCTGCGAAGATTTCCTACAATGGTATCGAGATCGACCTCAGCAAACCGTTTGAACGTCTGACCATGAATGATGCAATCAAGAAATATGCAGGAATTGATTTTGATGAAGTTGCAGATGATGAAGCAGCTAAGAAGCTTGCAGATGAGCATCATATTGAATATGAAGAACGTCATAAGAAGGGTGATATCATCAATCTGTTCTTCGAGGAATACTGTGAGAAAGAACTGATCCAGCCAACATTTATCATGGATCATCCGATCGAGATTTCTCCGCTGACAAAGAAGAAACCTTCTGATCCGAATAAGGTAGAGCGTTTCGAGCTATTCATTAATACATGGGAAATGTGTAACGCATATTCCGAACTCAATGACCCGATTGACCAGAGAGAGCGTTTCAAAGCACAGGATGCTCTTGCTGACGCAGGAGATGAGGAAGCAAACCACACAGATGAAGACTTCCTGAATGCACTGGAGATCGGTATGCCGCCTACAGGTGGTATCGGATACGGAATCGACCGTCTGGTTATGCTGCTTACAGACAGCCAGGCAATCCGTGACGTACTGCTGTTCCCGACAATGAAGTCCCAGGGCGCTGCTAAGAACGAAGCAAACAACGTTGCGCAGGCTAAAACAGTTTCAGAAAAGCCAGTTGAGAAGATTGATTTTTCAAAGGTAGAAATCGAACCATTGTTCAAAGATGAGGTAGATTTTGAGACTTTCAGCAAGTCCGATTTCCGTGCAGTAAAGGTAAAAGAGTGTGTCGCAGTGCCGAAGTCAAAGAAACTTTTACAGTTTACTCTGGATGATGGAACAGGCGTAGAACGTACCATTTTAAGCGGTATTCACGCATTCTACGAACCAGAAGAACTGGTAGGTAAGACTCTTATAGCTATCACAAATCTGCCACCTAGAGCAATGATGGGAATTGAATCTTGTGGAATGTTACTTAGTGCAATCCATGAAGAAGAGGGCGAAGAAAAACTTCATCTTCTGATGGTAGATGACCATATTCCGGCTGGTGCAAAATTATATTAATATCAGTCGTATAAAACGACAAAAATATACGACTTACGACAAACTTACGACAGAAGATTAGGAAGAGGATGCAAGGTTTAAATAAGGCGACTAAACATAAGATTTAGTCGTCTTATTATTTTACCTTAAAATACAATGTGCAATATAATTTTAATTGCAAATTATATTGCAAAATACAATTAAATATGATACATTGAAAATGTACTTAATAGTATATATTGAATTATTTTAAATCATTTGAAGGGAATGGGATGGATGGAAGAAAAGGGAGAGTCTATTAGCTTTGTGAATGGTAAGAATGAAAAAATTTTTGAAATTCCAGATGGGGATGCAATAAAGCTGATTTCAGAAAATGGAGACAGATATTATGCTCTTTGTCGAAGAATTGATGAATGCCATGTAAAAATTGATGGGGTTAGGTGGCATTTGCAGGCATATGCACAAGCTATGGAAAAAAGGGGAATTATTTTCATGCCAGCGAAAAATAATCTGTAAATATTATGTAGTACAAAATTCAGTAAGCTTCTTTCTACTGAGCCTATAAAATATTAACCAACAAAAAGGACTGCCAGTTGAATTAATTTTCAATAAGGGCAGTCCTTTTTGATATTTTTAATGGTTGTGGTTATTCTTCACTGTCCATAGCTTTGACGGCGTATTCTAAGCACTGGATAACAGCCTGATTTAAAGATAATTCTTTTTCCTGAGCGCGTTGCTCCAGATCGTTTAGTAAATCGGCAGGAAGTCGAAAAGTTTTGGATTTGTATTCTCGTGATTTATTTGATTTTAATTCAAATTTGGACATGATTTTTCCTCCTATATGTATATCTTATAGGATAAGATTAAATAATTATAGAATTATTTTTACGATAAAATTTAGCTTGTATTTTAAAATATATTATATAATGCATTAAAATATGCAGAATATCCGCTGGGGGAGCGTAGCAACCGAAGGGAGACATTGATTTTGTTGTCTACTGGTTTTTCGGCAGTGAAGGATTTGTCAAGGTCAAAGCCGTGGAACGGTGCGAAGCAACCTTGATAAATTCTTCGCTGTCGGGTACAATGACAATACAAAATCTATGTTGAGTATAAATATTAGGAAGGGTTATTTTTATGAGAAAAAGTGAAAAATTATTTTGCCATTATCTGTTTGAAGAATATAATACTATTTTGCTTGTTTTTCCAAAAAAGAATGCAGAGGAAGATATGGATAGAAGCGCAGGGAAAAATGTGAATGACTCGATAAATGTTCCGATGGAAGAACATTTAGATTTATTATTTAAGGAAGATAATATTGGTATGGAAATGGGAATAGTTAATGAAAATTTTCCTAAATTAGATACTTATGATAGAACCGCTTTTTATAATGCGATGGAACGGTGGAATACACGGGAACTAGAAAAAATAAAATTTGTTGGAAAGTATTGGATGATTCTAGCGGATTTTATATACTGTACTTTTGGATTGTCATTGAATGATATAGCTGGAGAATTATTGGAAGTATCAGAATATATTATGGAGATTCCTTTGGATAAAAAGAATCTGTCCGATGTAAAAGAGACAAGAAAACTTTATTATGATGTTATGGATAAAATGCGCTCCAATAAAAAAACATTAAGGGATATGGCAGAAAAAATAATAAAAGTAGTTTGTCTTTGGTTTGGGATTACTCAGGATATTCTTAGAACTGGAAAGGGTTATATGTATGTTATTAATATGCAGAAACATCCTGAGATGCTTAGCATAGTTGATGTTGTGGATTACTGTAAAGAATGTGAAAGTCACGGAAAAGATTTAAACATCGAAGAAATGATGAAGGAAAAAATGGGATTAGAAGATGAGGATATTGAAAAAGTTTTTCTACAGATTGTGGAACCACGAAGTGACACGGATAAAAAAGTTGCAGAATTTATAGACATCTTATTGGAAGAAATGGTTAAGAGTCGGGAAAAAGAGATAGAGGCAAGAAAAAGGAGAGAGGAAAAAGAAAAGAGAGAGAGTCAGGAAAAAGGAGAGAGCAGGAATTGATTCTGTTCTTTTTTTATACGAGAATTTAAGTTCGTACCTGAACGATAAAAGGGTTTGTTATACTTTAATTGTAAGATAAAAAGAAGGCAGAGAGGAGGAGAAAAACTATGGGATAAGATTACGAGCAAGGCATTTAAAAACAAAAATATGGTTATTGAGAAAGGAGAGTTATAAAAATGAAAGTAGTAGGAATGAACTATTCTGTAAAAGCAAATGGAAAAGTTACAACATTATATGTGGAGCAGGATTTTGAACCGTTTTACAAGGACGAAGATGGGACAAAAGGTTTTGTTGGAAAAAGGGCAGAAAGTATTTATGCCGGATATTATGATTGTTCTCAATTGAAGGTTGGAGACGAAATTGAAATTTACTATGATAAAGCGATGACGTTAAAGTCTGGAAAAACATTTCAGACAATTAAAAAAATTGAAAAATTAAATTAGTGAGTGGGGGGATTACCCCCGCTGATAGAAAGGGGAGTAAGCAAAATGATTAAGTTTGTACTATGGATTATTTCAAGTGCGATGTTACTTGGAATTACATTTGCAGGAGTATTTGGAATTTTTTGTTTGGTGATTATGCTTTGGACAGGTTGCAGTTTTAATGAAGCTGTCATTAAACTTAGAGAGGCTGTCAATGATCGCGAACAGGAAGATTTTTCGATGGATGCTGGCATTAAAGTAGATATTTGGAATACTGTGAAAAATATAATTGGGGAAAAACGTTTTAAGAGAATAGTCGAACTGTCGGAAACACCAACTGCTCCAATGATGTGTTTTACTAAAATTTCGCGATTGCCTTGTGTTCAAATTGTTGTGCCATATGCAGACGAAAATGAGAAGGATGTACTGGAACATATGATTCTGAATGTTGTGAAGAGGTATCTGGAAATTTACGAATATAAGCAGAACGTTATTGTAGACTGGAATGTTCGGTTCGATCTCAATATACCTTATTTGGAAATAAAATATGCTCGAAATGAAAAAGAAAACAGTATATTGAATATAATCCAGAATCAAAGACAGCAAAAATTAACTATCACAAATGAGAATCCTATCGACGACATGGATGAAAACGATTTAGACGGATAAAACTCAGATGGATAGGTTGATGTTGGGTTATGATTATAAATTCTATTCAGATGTAGGTGTGAAAATCCCTATTTATGCGCCGATAGGGCATTTAATTGTTGTGGGTGGGTCTGGGTCGGGTAAAAGCACGTCTATTCTTTATTGGATTTATAAGCTGAAAAGCCAATATTGTAAGTTGTATATTGTTGATTTTAAAGCAAGCCATGAATTTGAAGGAATTACAGATAAAGAGCGTTTTGGCGAATTTGAGGATGCATATGATGTAATTTTGCGATTCTATGATGAATTTATGAATACACCAGAAGGTGGAGAGGAATGCTATAAAATTCTTCTTATTGATGAAATCGCTGGTTTATTGACACATTACTCAATGTCAAAGGATGGGAAAGCAAAAGCGGATAAAATTAGAAATATTATGTCCTCAATTTTAATGCTTGGACGTTCCAGAAAATGTTTTTTGTGGCTTTCTATGCAAAGATATACAGCAAGTATTTTTCCTGCATCAAGCGGAAGTGCAGATAATTTTCATATATATGTCGGTTTGGGAAGATTGACAGTTGATGGTAGAAAAGGGTTATTTGCAGGCGAACATATGGAAGGTGAAGAAAATTTACAATTTGGTATGGGAAAGGGAATTGTACTTATTGATGGACAAAATCTGCGAGCGTTGGTTTTGCCTAAAATTTCAAAGAAAAAGATATTAGGTTTGTTACAAAATTAATGGTGTGTGAAGCGGATTGCGTTGGCGAAGCCATAAGCAATTCGCTTCTATAAGAAAACTGCTAGTATTACCGGTTTTCTTATGTGATTGTGAATTTGGTTAGTTTTATTGAAGTTTACGGGAGATTTTAGTCACAAGTAAATTGTGATTAAGAACAGGAGTGTGAATAATAATGGGGAATTTTTCAACAAGTGTCAGAGGTCGGTGCTGGATTGCAACAGTACATATTGCAAATATGCAAAATGCCGGATGGAAAGAAGAGGATTATAAAAATCCAGAAAAATTAGCAGAAATGTTACAGGATGCATGGGTAGGAGACAAAGATGACAGAGAAGCCGCAGTTGCAGTATGTTTGAGTGCAGAAGGATGTTATCATGCGCATATGGCGTTATATGGAAATACAACTACCTTAAGGAAGGTATCAAAAACAATGTTTGATTCTCATGTAGAACCTCAATGTGGAGGGAAAAAAGAATTAACCAATTATATGCTGAAGTTAGGTGAACATGAGGAAAAAGGCGAAGAGGTTTTATATACTCTGGATATGGACTGCATACAAGACGTTCGGGGAACAAGGTCAGATTTAAAGGCAATAGAAGAATTGCTCAAACAAGGAAGAACTCCATCTGAGATTATGAGAAGTAATTTTTCTTATCGAAAGTATGAGAAGATGATACGTTCAGAATTTATTGATATACGTATGAGAGAAACACCTCTGATAAAAACTGACAAGGAATGTATTTGGATTGTTGGGGAAAGTGGAACAGGAAAAAGTTATTATTATAAAGAACTGTGCGAAAAATATGGAGAGGAAAACGTATATTTTGCAACAGATTTTGATAATGGGGGGATGGACTATTATATAGATCAGGGAGCACCGGAAATTCTTTTCATGGATGAATTTAAGGGCAATATACGGTTCTCTGAGTTGCTGGTTATATTAGACCAATATTCCAGAGCACAAATTCATTGTAGATATGCCAATTGTTACTGTTTGTGGAATAAAGTGATTATTACTTCTGTATATCCACCAGATGAAATTTATGAATCATTAGTTGAAGAAGGTGACAGGGGGAGAGATAAGATAGAACAGCTTTTAAGGCGTTTGGATAAAATTCAGTATCGGTATAAAGATGGAGCAGAGTATAAATCATTTGAAATTCCAACATCAGAATATACCAATTATGAAGATTTGAAAAAAAGGGCACATGGAAAAGATAATGTAGATGGATTTATAGAAACTGACAGTAACCCATTTGAAGAGTAATAATTTTTAATAGAAAATAAGGGGAGAGCTATATATGAGAGAAATTTTAGTTCCGACATGGGAAAAGGCAAATCTGACTTTAGAAGAGGCTTCTGCATATTTTGGAATTGGAGTAAATAAGTTACGTGATTTGACCAATGGTGAAGATTGTCAGGAAGTTTTGTGGTGTGGAAGCAAAAGGCTTATTAAAAGGAAAAAAATGGAAGCCCATTTAGAGAAATTATACTCTATATAAATTTAGAACTGGACAAAGAGGATGGGGAAATATTATAATGAATATGAACCTGCATCCTCTTTGGTATAAATGAAGAGGAGAATTATAATGGTCAGGAGAAAAGACAATAAAAATCGAGTTCTGAAAGAGGGCGAATATCAAAGGGCAAATGGAACCTTTGAGTATAAATGGACAGATAAAAAGGGAAAACGTCATTCAACCTATGCAAAGACTCTTGAAGAGTTGAGAGAGAAGGAGAATGATGTTTTAAGAGATATTTTAGATGGTATAAAAGCAGATAAAAATAGCCTTACAATTAATGACTTATACTATAGATGGGTTAATCTGAAAAAGGGTTTGAAGGATAATACCTTTCAGAATTATCAGTATATGTATCGGCAATTTGTCGAGGAAGATTTTGGAAAAATCAAAGTTGTTGATTTGAAGAGAACTGATGTAAGAGCTTTTTACAATTCTCTGCTGGATAACAGACATTTGAAGGTATCTACAATAGATTCTGTTCATACAGTTATGCATCAGGTATTAGAACTGGGTGTTGAAGATGACTATCTGAGATATAATCCATCTGACAATGCTTTAAAGGAATTAAAGAGAGCGCATAACAAAGATTCCAGCAAGAGAAGAGCCTTAACATTTGCAGAGCAGAAAGTTTTTGAATCATTTTTGAAAAAACAAGGACAGTACCATAAATGGTACCCTATTTTCGAGGTTCTTTTATGGACTGGTATGCGAGTGGGGGAAATTACAGGACTTCGATGGGATGACATTAATTTGGATGAGGGTACTATTAATGTAAATCATACATTAGTTTATTATGACAAGGGAACTGATAAAGGATGTGGATTTTCCATTAATACACCAAAAACCAAAGCTGGTCAAAGAACAATTCCTATGTTGCCAAAAGTAAAACAGGCATTTTTGATGGAAAAAGAATATCAAAAAGAATGTGGATTGACTTGTAACGTTACTATCGATGGATATAAGGATTTTATCTTTATTAATCGATTTGGAAGTGTGCAACATCAAGGAACACTTAATAAGGCTCTCAGAAGAATTATTCGGGACTGTAACTATGAGGTGATGGATAAAGGTGGAGAGGTCATTCTTCCTCCATTTAGTAATCATTCATTGAGACATACGTTTACAACCCGAATGTGTGAAGCTGGTGTCAACGTCAAAGCGATGCAGGAGATTCTGGGACATTCAGATGTGGAAACGACGTTAGATGTGTATGCAGAAGCAACTGACGATTTGAAGCAGACAGAAATTAGTAAATTTAATACATATTTTGGAAATATGAAGCCTGCTTAAAATAGTAAAAAAGTACATACGACAGCTTTACGACAAATATACGACAAGTCGTGCAGAGTTATGAAGAACCTTAAATGGAGAGACAGATATAGGTGCTTTAAAAACAGGGAAATAAAGAAATATAAAGACTTATAAAAAATAAGGTATAATTTCCCGACAATGAAGTCCCAGGGCGCTGCTAAGAACGAAGCAAACAACGTTGCGCAGGCTAAAACAGTTTCAGAAAAGCCAGTTGAGAAGATTGATTTTTCAAAGGTAGAAATCGAACCATTGTTCAAAGATGAGGTAGATTTTGAGACTTTCAGCAAGTCCGATTTCCGTGCAGTAAAGGTAAAAGAGTGTGTCGCAGTGCCGAAGTCAAAGAAACTTTTACAGTTTACTCTGGATGATGGAACAGGCGTAGAACGTACCATTTTAAGCGGTATTCACGCATTCTACGAACCAGAAGAACTGGTAGGTAAGACTCTTATAGCTATCACAAATCTGCCACCTAGAGCAATGATGGGAATTGAATCTTGTGGAATGTTACTTAGTGCAATCCATGAGGAAGAGGGCGAAGAAAAACTTCATCTTCTGATGGTAGATGACCATATTCCAGCAGGTGCAAAGCTGTACTAAAATTAAATATAAAATGTCTAAAACCATGATGTCAGACCGCATTTGACAACAATTTGACAACAAAATTTGGGAGAATGATGAATCGTTATGAAGCATGACGAATTTCAGGTGAAAGGGCACAGGTTTGAGAATGAAATCAAAATTGATTCACTGAGTCGATGATTGATATGCATGACAACAAGAGCACTTCTTAGAGTTAATCTGAGAGGTGCTTTTTTTTCGTACTAAAAAATATATCCCGGCAGTCAACTTCTGTAAAACAGTGAATTACGCGAACAATGATCTGCCACCTGCCGTCTGCCGGTGTATGAAATTACGAAAATAGATTGCGAATCGCTTGCAACTTGCAATCAAACAAGATATAATGAAGAAAAAAGAGGAGGCGATATCTATGGCAAGAACAGCAAATGTATTTGCACGTGTTGAGCCTGAAGTGAAAGAACAGGCAGAGCAGGTGCTTGATCGACTTGGAATTCCAATGTCCAATGCAGTAGGAATGTTTCTGAGACAGATTGTACTCCAGAGAGGAATTCCTTTTGAGATGAAACTTCCAGCTTATGAGGAGCCTGTTGCATATGGCTCTCTGACAAAGGAACAGTTCAATGCAGAAATAGAAAAAGGCATGGAAGATATTAAGGCTGGCAGAGTATATTCAGCAGATGAAGTTGAAGCAGAAATGAAACGGGAATTTGGTATATGAAATATAAAGTGATGTATACAGCAGGAGCAAAGAAAGATCTGCGAAATATTTTCAGATATATTTCAGAGGAACTGTTAGCTCCGGAGAATGCTGCAGGACAGGCAGAGCGGATTATGACGGCAATTCGGAAGCTGGATACTATGCCGAATAGAAATCGGCTCTATGAGGAAGAACCGTGGCATAGCAGAGGACTTCGATTCTTTCCAGTGGATAATTATCTGGTATTTTACAAAACAGATGATGAAACTGAAATAGTATATGTAGTGCGAATTATGTATGGTGGACGTGATGTTCATAAACAGTTAAGTCAAACAGAAGACGTTTCAGTAAATTAAAACAGAATATGGAACAAAAACATGAGCAGTTAGTCTATGAAAAATAGGTTAGCTGCTTTTTTCATGCAAAAAGGGAGGTACCGTGTATGGGATATGCACGTAAAGATGTAGAGAAAACAAAGAAAATAGCAAAGAAATTTGTACGCTATCAAGAGGGTGCAGAGCTTTACAACATTGGACTGAGAAAGTTGATTTTTCCAACGTAAAAATCGAGTCGATCTTCAAGAAGCTTCTGAAGTTCATGCTGGATGACGGAGAACGCAAGGATCGCACTGCGATGGAGAGTAATGATACTGCTGCAGGTATGCCATATATGGCATATATAAGGCACAAAAAGGAATATGTCAATATCCCCCCGCAGGGCTTACTGATGTCAGAATTGTCTGATATCATAAAAGCCAGTTACCAATAAAGAAAAAGCGAGGGAACATGAAATGAAAAAGGGTTTATTGACAATGGCCGGAGTGCTTCTGACTGTATCACTGGTCAGTGCCGGAACAACAGTGCCTGTACTGGCAGAGGAAGAAACAACACTGGTATACGGAAGCGGAGATTATACCAGGATCAATCCTGCTATGGATGAACATGGAGAGATCAATATTCTGATCTTCAACGGTTTAACTGCACATGACGGAGATAATCAGGTAGTTCCGGGACTGGCAGAGAGCTGGGATTTTGATGATGAAACCAATACTTATACATTCCATATGGCAGAAGATGCCAAGTGGCAGGACGGCGAACCTGTGACAGCAGAGGATGTTAAATTTACTATTGAAGCGATTATGGATCCGGAAAACGGTTCTGAGAATGCACCCAACTACGAGGACGTAGAAGAGATCAATGTTATTGATGATCATACGGTTGCGTTCAAGCTTGAGGACAAAAACGTTGCATTCCTTGACTATATGACAATGGCGGTTCTTCCTAAGCATCTGCTTGAGGGCGAAGATATGCAGACCTCTGATTTCTTCCGTAATCCGGTAGGAACAGGTCCATACAAGATCGAATCCTGGGATGAGGGACAGGCGATCACACTGGTTAAGAACGAAGACTATTTTAAGGGTGAGCCTTCCATTGATAAAGTTGTATTCAAGATCGTACCGGATGACAATGCGAAAGCACTTCAGTTAAAATCCGGAGAACTTGATCTGGCGTTATTAACACCAAAGGATGCAGCTGCTTTTGCAGATGATGAGGCATATACATGCTACGATATGAAGACTTCTGACTATCGTGGAATCATGTTTAACTTTGGAAATGAATACTGGCAGAAAAACCGTGATCTGATCCCGGCAGTATGCTATGGACTTGACCGTCAGGCGATCATCGACGCAGTTCTCCTTGGACAGGGAATGCCGGCTTATGGACCTCTTCAGAGAAATATCTACAATTATGAAGATGTAGAGCATTATGATTACAATCCTGAAAAAGCAAAAGAAATTCTGGAAGCTGCAGGATGCGAGATGGGTGATGACGGATTCTATTATCGTGACGGCGAAAAAGTGGGATTTGTAATCAGCGTAAGTGCAGGAGATCAGGTACGTATTGATATGGCTCAGATCGCAGCACAGGAACTGAAAGAGATCGGCATGGATGTATCAGTAGAGATCCCTGCACAGACAGACTGGGCAGGACAGATGGCATTCCTGATCGGATGGGGAAGCCCATTTGACGCTGACGACCATACATACAAAGTATTCGGAACAGATAAGGGAGCAAACTACTCCGGCTATTCTAATGCAGACGTTGACAAGTATCTGACAGAAGCAAGACAGTCAGCTGATCCGGAAGTTCGTGCAGAAGCCTATGCTAATTTCCAGAAAGCTCTGGCAGAGGATCCGGCTTATGCAATGATCTGCTATATTGATGCCAACTATGTTGCTGACAGCAATATTAAAGGAATCGATCCTGATACAATTATGGGACATCATGGAGTTGGAATCTTCTGGAATGTAGCAGACTGGACTATTGAATAAAAAGATAAAGGTTGTGACGGGGGCACTAAAGGTGCCCCCTTTTTACACGAGCGGAAAAAGGATTAAAAATGGAACATTTATTAGAGGTTAAAAATCTTTCAGTCAGCATTGACGGTCCTGCCGGAGAAGTCCAGGCAGTAAGAGATGTGTCTTTTTCATTAAAAAAGGGAGAGGTGCTGGCTATAGTTGGAGAATCCGGATGCGGGAAGAGTGTGCTTTGCAAAAGTATCATGAAGCTTTTGCCACCAAGCGCAAAAATAAAAGAGGGAAGCATCTGTGTGAACGGACAGGATATCACCTGTTACAGGGAAAAGGAGATGCAGAAACTGCGTGGAAGAGTTTTTTCGATGATCTTTCAGGATCCTATGACATCCCTGAATCCAACTATTAAAATTGGAAAACAGATTGGGGAAGCAGTGGTGATCCACAATAAGAACTACACGAAGGAACAGGTAAATAAGAAGGTTCTGGAGCTTATGGAACTGGTAGGTATCTCCCATCCAAAGGAACGATATCATCAGTATCCCTGGCAGTTCTCCGGAGGAATGCGCCAGAGATGTGTTATGGCCATTGCTCTGGCTGCAGATCCGGATATTTTATTTGCAGATGAACCAACTACTGCACTGGATGTGACCATACAGGCACAGATCCTGGATCTTCTGCGGGAAATACAGATGAAGCTTGGAACAGCTACCATACTGGTATCCCATGATCTGGGAGTGGTTGCACGTGTGGCAGACAGGGTGGCAGTCATGTATGCAGGCAAGATCGTAGAGATCGGTACAGCAGAGGAAGTGTATTATAATCCCAGACATCCATACACATGGGGACTGATGAGATCACTGCCTGCATTTGCAAATGGAAAAGAAAGCCTGTACACCATCCCCGGCATGCCTCCTACTTTGATAGATCCGCCGAAAGGTGATGCTTTTGCATGTCGAAATGAATATGCCCTGAATATTGATTATGAAGAAATGCCGCCTATGTTTAAGATAACAGATACTCATTATGCGGCAACCTGGCTGCTGGATCCAAGAGCACCGCAGATCAAATCACCTGTGGGAGGAACAGCGCATGAGTAAAGAAGTTTTATTGGATGTCAGGCATCTGACTCAGCAGTTTCATCTGACAAAAAAGATAAAGGTAAAGGCTGTAGATGATGTCTCATTTCAGATCCATAAAGGTGAGATCTTTGGTCTGGTAGGGGAATCCGGTTCAGGAAAGTCCACAGTTGCCAGATGTCTGATGAATATATATCAGCCAGCTCAGGGAGAAATCTGGTATAAAGATGTAAATATCTGCGACAAAAAGGAATTCAAAAAGCATAAAAAAATGCTGCAGACCTGCCGCCAGATGATATTTCAGGATTCCGCATCCAGCCTGAACCAGAAAATGAAGGTGTCAGATATTATTACGGAACCAATGAGAATCCAGCATATCACACCTCCGAGAGGAAGCTTTGTGAAGGAAGCTGCTTTTCAGATGGAATATGTAGGACTTGAGAACAGTTTCCTGGACCGTTATCCATCTGAATTATCAGGGGGACAGAGACAGCGAGTGGCCATAGCCAGATCTCTGTGTATGGAACCGGAATTTCTGGTGGCTGATGAACCTATCGCTTCTCTGGATGTGTCCATACAGGCACAGATCGTCAATCTGTTCCGTCATCTGCAGGAGGAGCATGGATTTACATTTCTGTTTATTGCCCATGACCTGGCTATGGTTGAGTATCTCTGTGACCGTGTGGGAGTTATGTATCATGGAAAACTGGTAGAACTGGCACCATCGGAAGAATTGTATTCCAATCCGGTGCATCCTTATACAAAAACATTGCTGTCTGCAATTCCTGTTCCTGACCCGATCAGGGAGAGAAAAAGAGTTCTGCAGTACTATGATGGCGAAGGAATGGAAAACAGCGTGTGGACAGAAGTGTCACCCGGACATTTTGCAATGCTTCCGGCTGAAGGAAAGGGGGGCAGTATATAATGAGACAAAAAAAGTTAGTCTACTATGGTAAAAAATGCCTGATATTCCTGATCTCAGTATTTATATTGTCTGTAGCTGTATTTTATGTAGCCCGTCTTGCACCGGGAGATCCGCTGATCTCCTATTATGGTGACCGTACAGAGAAGATGAGTCCAGAAGAACGTGAATGGGCTATGGGAAAACTGGGATTGAACGAACCGATTTCTGTGCAGTATGTGAAGTGGGTAAAAAATGCCTTTCATGGAGAATTTGGAATTTCATTTAAATATAAACAGGATGTGGTAGAAGTGATCGGCGGCCGTATTGGCAATACACTTGTACTTGGAGGAATCGGATTTATCATTATGTTTGCCGGAGCCTTGCTCCTGGGAATCCTGTGTGCCTGGTACGAAAACCAGCTGGCAGACCGGATCCTGTGTAAGCTGGGAACCATATCCAGTTGTATTCCTGAGTTTTGGATGGCTCTGGTCCTGATCCTTGTTTTTTCCGTAAATCTTAAGATCCTGCCAAGCAGTGGAGCTTACAGTACAGGAAATGCAGGAGATATCGGTGACAGAGTGCTGCATCTGATCATGCCTCTGACCATCGTGGTCATGGAGCATTTATGGTATTATGCTTACATGATCCGAAATAAGATCCTTGAAGAGGTTCGCGCAGATTATGTACTTCTGGCAAAGGCAAAAGGACTGAATAAGAAAAAGCTTATGTTCAGACATTGTGTCCGAAATGTAATGCCTGCGTACCTGAGTATTATGGCTATTGCAGTTCCTCATGTACTTGGAGGAACCTATGTGGTAGAAAGTGTATTTTCCTATCCCGGGATTGGAGCTCTGTCCTATGAGAGCGCCAGATACCATGATTACAATCTGCTGATGCTGCTTTGCATGATGTCAGGAATCCTGGTTATTTTCTGTAATATCGTCAGTCAGACGATCAATGAACAGATAGATCCCCGTATGAAGGATGAAGTAATAACCGAGAAATCGGAGGTAGTAGAAGGATGACCAATCATTTATTTGAACTGGCAGGAAACAGAAAGACAGAAACCGTAATTCCCAAATCAAAGAAAAAGTGGTATCAGGGAAAACCCGTTGTTTCGGCAGCAATCCTGATTCTTATCGTACTGGGCTGCCTGTGTGCGGAACTGATCATGACAAAGGATCCTACTTATATGGATCTGTTAAACTATAACAAAGCTCCTGACAGGGAGTTCCTTTTTGGAACAGATACTATGGGGAGGGATATTTTTTCCATGATCTGGTATGGAGGAAGAATCTCAATCCTGATCGGTGGATTAGCCACAGTTATTTCTACTTTTATTGCAGTGGTAGTCGGTGCCTTCAGTGGAGTGGCACCTGCCTGGCTGGATGAACTGATCATGAGATTTACAGAAATATTCTTAAGTATACCAACTCTGCTCCTGATCATTTTGCTGCAGGCTATTATGGGAGATGCAAATATCCTGAGTCTGTCCTTTGTGATCGGTGTGACCAGCTGGACCAGTATTGCGAAAGTAGTACGCACAGAGGTACGGCAGATACGAAACAGTGAGTATATCATCGCTGCAAGATGTATGGGAGCGGGATTCTTCCGTATTTTGTGGAAGCATCTGGTGCCGAACTTTTTCTCATCCATTATGTTTATGGTAGTCATGAATGTAAGAACTGCAATGATATCTGAAGCTACTTTAAGTTTTATGGGTATTGGACTTCCGATAGAGGTTATCACATGGGGAAGTATGCTGTCTCTGTCAGATAAAGCATTAATGACAGGTTCCTGGTGGATCATTCTGATTCCCGGACTTTTCCTGATCGCCACAGTGCTCTGCCTGACCAATATAGGAAATGCCTGCAGAGCACAGACAAACAGAAAAGAAAGTAATTTTTAAAATTTGACCGAAATCTCGCTGTTTTGTTGCTGATTTGTCTGATTTATGATATTATGAAAACATCTTAAAAAATCTAAAAAACAAGGCAGGAGTGGTCAAAATGTATCAGGAAGAATACAAACGCTGGTTGGCAGCAGATCTGCAGGATGCGGATCTTAATCCGGAATTATCCAAAATCGAAGGAAATGATGAAGAAATCAAAGATCGTTTCGCAGTAGCGCTGAAATTCGGAACAGCCGGACTTCGCGGAGTACTTGGAGCCGGAACCAACCGTATGAATATTTATGTAGTTCGCCAGGCAACACAGGGACTTGCGAACTGGGTAAAAACACAGGGCGGTAATCAGACAGTAGCCATCAGCTATGACAGCCGTCTTAAGAGTGATGTATTTGCAAAAACAGCAGCAGGCGTACTGGCAGCAAATGATATCAACGTCAGAATTTATGACGCACTGATGCCTGTACCTGCACTTTCCTTTGCAACACGTTACTATGAATGCAATGCAGGTATTATGGTAACAGCATCCCACAATCCGGCTAAGTACAATGGATACAAAGCATATGGTCCTGACGGATGCCAGATGACAGACGATGCAGCTGCCATTGTATATGAAGAGATCCAGAAAACAGACGTACTTACAGGTGCGAAATATATGTCCTTTGCAGAAGGCGTAGAACAGGGAAAAATCCGTTTCGTAGGAGATGACTGCAAACAGGCTCTCTATGAAGCAATCGAATCCCGCCAGGTTCGTCCGGGTCTCTGCAAGACAGCAGGACTGAAACTGGTTTACAGCCCGTTAAACGGATCAGGACTTGTACCTGTAACTCAGGTATTAAAAGATATTGGGATCACGGATATCACAATCGTTCCGGAACAGGAATATCCGAACGGATACTTCACAACCTGCAGCTATCCGAACCCGGAGATCTTTGCAGCTCTGGAACTGGGATTAAATCTTGCAAAAGAAACAGGTGCAGACTTAATGCTTGCAACTGACCCGGATGCAGACCGTGTCGGTATCGCAATGAAATGCCCGGATGGTTCCTATGAACTGGTAACAGGTAATGAGGTAGGTGTACTCCTTCTTGATTATATCTGTGCAGGCCGTATCGAAAAAGGCACAATGCCAAAGAACCCGGTAGCAGTGAAATCCATCGTTTCCACACCACTTGCAGATGCAGTGGCAGAGCACTATGGAGTAGAACTCAGAAGCGTACTTACAGGATTCAAGTGGATCGGCGATCAGATCGCACAGCTTGAAGCAGCAGATGAAGTAGACAGATTTATCTTCGGATTTGAAGAGAGCTACGGATACCTTGCAGGACCATATGTACGTGACAAGGATGCTGTTATCGGATCTATGCTGATCTGTGAAATGGCTGCATATTACAGAAGCATCGGAAGTTCCCTGAAACAGAGAATGGAAGAGATCTATGCACAGTACGGACGTTACCTGAACAAAGTAGACAGCTTCGAATTCCCGGGATTAAGCGGAATGGATAAGATGTCAGCTCTGATGCAGGGACTTCGTGACAAACCTCTCACAGAGATCGCAGGTCATGCCATCGTAAAAGTAACAGATTACCAGAAACCGGAAGAAACAGGACTTCCTGCAGCAAACGTACTGATCTACAAGCTGGATAACGGCGAGACAGTAGTTGTCCGCCCATCCGGAACAGAACCAAAGATCAAGATCTATTACACAACTCTCGGCAAGAACCTGGAAGAGGCAGAAGCTGAGAAAGAGAAGCTTGCAGAAGCATTAAAACCGATCATGGCATAAGCAATTGTAAGCAGAACTGAATAAAATATACTAAACCGGAAAGGCTGTGCTCATTGGAGGTGCAGTCTTTCTTTTTGTAACCCGCAGGGGCCTTACTGTTACTGTGAACGGAGTGAACAGTAACGACTTACTTGATTCGGTTAAATAGGATTGATATAATTAACACTCTTTGCTACAATAAAAAACAGCGAAAATAAGAATAAGACTGCTTATGAATGAGAGGAAAACATACTATGGAAGAATATGAAGTAATCAGCATCCCGGTATCTGACGGAACAGAACGGGATTTTGCGATCATGGATACCTTTGAATTTGAAGGACAGGGATATCTGGCAGTTTCTCTGATCGAAGGAGATGAGATCCAGGAGGGCGTTTACATTTACCGTTACCACAATGCAGAAGATGGAGATGTTGTGGTAGAGCAGATCACTTTGCCTGCAGAATACAAAAAGGTGACAAAATTTTACGAACAGATGTAAGCAAAAAAATATCTCGAAAAGAACCTGCATCTTGTGATAAAATAAAAAAAATCAAATTTTGATCAATAAAAACAGGAGGAAAAAACGATGGAAAAATCAACCGTTTATTTTACTGATTTCAGATGTCCGGTTGGCACCAGCCAGCTTGATAAACTGAAGAAACTCTGCGTTACAGCCGGAATCAAAGACATTGATATGGATGGAAAATTCGTGGCTATTAAAATGCATTTCGGAGAACTTGGCAATCTGGCTTTCCTGCGCCCAAATTACGCAAAAGCAGTAGCTGATCTCTGTAAAGAGCAGGGAGGACTTCCGTTCCTCACAGACTGCAACACTCTTTATCCGGGAAGTCGTAAGAATGCACTGGAGCATCTGGAGTGCGCAAATCTCAACGGATTTAACAGCATTTCAACAGGATGCCAGATTATCATCGGTGATGGCTTACGCGGTACAGACGAAGTAGAAGTACCGGTAGTTAACGGTGAATATTGTCAGACTGCACTGATCGGACATGCGATCATGGATGCAGATATTTTTATCAGCTTAAGCCACTTCAAAGGACATGAAGCAACCGGCTTCGGCGGTGCACTGAAGAATATCGGAATGGGATGCGGAAGCCGCGCAGGTAAGATGAAACAGCATGCCAGCGGAAAACCTGCAGTAAATGAAGAACTCTGCCGCGGATGCCGTCGCTGCGCGAAAGAGTGCGGAAGTGATGCGATTACATATCCGAATAAAAAAGCAGTCATTGATTATGATAAATGTAAAGGCTGCGGCCGTTGTATCGGAGCCTGCGGTTTTGATGCAGTATACAATCCAAACAGCAGTGCGAATGAACTTCTTGACCGTAAGATGGCAGAATATGCACAGGCAGTCTGTCATGGCCGTCCGCATTTCCATGTAGCGCTTGTTCAGGATATCAGCCCGAACTGTGACTGCCATGGCGAAAATGATGCACCAATCCTTCCTGATATCGGAATGTTTGCAAGCTTTGACCCGGTTGCTCTGGACCAGGCCTGCGCAGATGCCTGTCTGAAAGCAACTCCGATCGAGAACAGCCAGCTTGGAGAACACCTGGCAAAACCTGACTGGCATTGCCACCACGACCATTTCAAAGATTCCAACCCGAACATTGAATGGCAGGCAACACTGGATCAGGCAGAGAAGATTGGTCTGGGAACCAGACAGTATGAACTGAAGATTGTGAAATAATATGTTTATCAGCAGTGGAAAATAAATGCGAAAAAGTAATAAACAAAAAGGACCGGATGAATGAACTATATTGTCTTTGACCTGGAATGGAATCAGAATCCTTCGGGAAAGAAAACACGTAACGACAGGCTTCCATTTGAGATTATCGAGATTGGGGCTGTAAAAGTAAACAGCAAAAAAGAAATAACGGATCATTTTCACCGACTGATCAAACCACAGGTCTATAAATGGATTCATGACAGCATCCATGAGGTAATTCATGTAGATTATAAAGATCTAATGAAAGGAGTGCCTTTTGAGCAGGCAGTCAGGGAATTTATTGACTGGTGCGGAGAAGACTGGTACTTTTTTACCTGGGGAAATCAGGACGTGATGGAACTTCAGAGAAATATGAAGTTCTATGGCCTGCTGGATCTGCTTCCCGGACCTGTGACCTATTATGATGTGCAGAAACTATACAGTATCAGTTACGATGACGGTACACACAGGTGTGCATTGGAGCATGCAATCGATGAGCTGAAAATAGAGAAATCCAGGGGGTTTCACCGGGCGCTTGCAGATGCCTGGTATACAGCGAAGGTCCTGGAGAAAATAAATAACATAATCATCATCAATCATCCGTCACTGGATGTTTACCAGAATCCAAAGAAGAAAAAAGACGAGATACATATTTCCTATCCGGATCATGACAAATATGTATCCAGAGAATTTGCCACAAGAGAGCGAATCATGAAAGACCGCGAGGTGACCAGCACCAGATGTCCGGTCTGTCATCTGCCTGCAAAGCGCAAACTCCGATGGTTTATGAATAATCCAAAGGTTTATTACAGCATATCCAATTGTGAAGAGCATGGACTGATAAAAGGCAAGATCCGTATCCGAAAAACAGAAGATGAGAAATATTTCGCTGTGAAGACATTGCGTTTCACAGATACAGAAGAAGCGGAGGAACTTCGTGAAAGAAAAGAAGTCCTCCGCCTCAGGCGAAAACTAAAAAGAAATGTTGAGAAGGAGATCTGAAAGGATCTCCTTTTCATATTGCATTCCATATCCGACCATATGACCGTCTAAATAATATTTACTTTTAATTCGCTTTGGACCGACAGAATTGTTCAGAAGTTTCTGCTTCCTTACAAGCTGGCTCACATCGGTTCCTGTGGGGACAGTTACGTACACATGCCTCATATAATAGAAGGAACACAGATTACTCCAGTCCTTTAACAGGTGTTTTTCGCATGGAAGAAATGCTGCCGGTACCGGATCGGTATCTATATTCAAGTCTACTTTTTCAAAATTGTCGAAGCCGTAATCCAGCAGAGAAGTTGTGTCAGGAAAAGCACCGTTTGTAGAATTCAGCACAACTGCAATGAGAATGGAATTTCCTCTCTTGGCATAGGTGACAAGCGTACTTCCCGCTACATCGGTGTATCCGGTCTTTCCTCCCAGAACTCCATCGTATGCATAAGACTGTCCGGGCATCATTTTATGGTGATTGAGAAGATAACGGGTTTCAGACTGCTTATTAGTCGGAGGAATCTCATAAACCTGTGTGGTCACAAATTTACGGAATCTGGGATTATACCAGGCTGCCTTTGCAATCTTCATCATATCACCTGCGGTGGTATAATGCGTCTCATCCGGAAGACCATTTGGATTATTAAAATGGGTGTTTTTACAGCCAAGCTGAGCTGCCCTCTGGTTCATCAGTTCAACAAACTTCTTTACAGAACCGCTTGTTTTTTCTGCCAGAGCAAGAGCCATCTCATTGGCGGATTCCAGCATCAGAGCCATCAGGGCCTGCTCTACTGTGAAAACCTCTCCTGTTTCTGCATAAATGCTGGAGCTTCCGGCCTCAATCCCATAAGCCGCTTCCTGCGACATGGTGATCGTATCGTCCATATTCAGATATTCACAGGCCAGAAGAGCGGTCATGATCTTAGTGATACTGGCGGGATATAGCTTATCTTTGGCATTCTTGGAATAAAGAATAGTATCAGTGACTGCATCCATCAGCACTGCGGACTGTCCCTCGATATTAGGACCTGTGGGCCATCCTTTGACAGAATCGATATCTGAGGCCTGTGAATAGGTTTCTGAATGACCGGCTTCAGGAGTGGCAGAGGTCTCGGCAGCGTAAGTGACTGCAGGCTGGGAGGTCAGAATCCCTGCACAAAGCATTCCGGTGAGGAAACGTTTCATTAATTTATGAAATTTTGTTTTAAACATTTGAAATTACCCTTCATTAAATATACATAGTAGTTGCTTTCCATATCCTGGTACATCGTTTTCGAAATAACTATACCACTCACTTGTCTGCGAATCCGATTGCACAGGTCTAAAAGCCTCAGCGTAGCCCGCTACGCCTGCGTTTTTAGACCTGCACACTCGAATCCGCATCCTACGCGATTGGTATAGTTATTTACGAAACGATGTACTGGTTCATTGTTTTAAATGACGTTCGGACAAAATATTCTACCTTATTATATCATTAATTACAATGCCTGTGTAAAATTTATATGATAGTATGTTAACAGTGTGTTACTGTTCACACACCACTATCCCGCGAGGTGTTTTGGCATGAATATGCCAAAATCCCGAGACATACAAGCCAAAATTCCATTGCCGCAGGCAATCTGGAATGAATTTTGGCTACGTTACTGTGAACGGAGTGAACAGTAACCAGTGTTATTAAACAGTAACAGGATTACCCTAATATTCAAAAAAATACTTGACACAGTGAATTTTGTGACCTTATAATGAATCCGCATAGTTAAATAAATGATATGTCCACAAAAACGTTGATGGAGAGAGTAACTGCAGGGGAAAGCAGACAGCGAACCGGGGAGGGTGTGAGCCCGGTGGTGAGTAAATGCAGTGAAGATCACTCCGGAGTTGCAGCTCTGAAGGGTGTACAGACAGGTAAGAGCTGACGGAAATCCCCGTTAAAAGATTCATGTATCGGCAGAGGATGCCCGTACAATGTAACAGGTGGTATAGCGAACGTCAATAAACCTTCGTCCTTTTACAAAAGGGCGATTTTTTTATGGGCTTATTTTCGTTCTTAAAGGACACTGGAAATATTTTTCAGCGTATATAAACGTCCTGCATATTTTCAGGTGTCTGATACAAATAATTTAAACAGGAGGTAAATTACTGTGTACCAGAAAGTTGATACGAACTTAAACTTTGTAGACCGTGAGAAAAAAGTAGAAGAATTCTGGAAAGAAAACCATATTTTTGAGAAAAGTATGGAGAACAGAAAAGAAGGAGAAACCTATACATTCTATGATGGACCGCCCACTGCAAACGGCAAACCGCACATCGGCCATGTACTTACCCGTGTAATCAAGGATATGATTCCGAGATACCGTACAATGAAGGGCTACATGGTTCCGCGTAAAGCAGGATGGGATACCCACGGACTTCCGGTAGAGCTGGAAGTAGAGAAGAAACTTGGTCTGGATGGCAAAGAGCAGATCGAAGAATACGGTATGGAGCCATTCATCAAACAGTGTAAGGAAAGCGTCTGGAAATACAAAGGAATGTGGGAGGATTTCTCCTCTACTGTTGGTTTCTGGGCTGATATGGAACATCCATACGTAACTTACTATGACGATTATATTGAATCCGAATGGTGGGCATTAAAAGAAATCTGGAACAAGAAGCTTCTGTATAAAGGCTTCAAGATCGTTCCTTACTGTCCAAGATGCGGTACCCCTCTTTCCGCACAGGAAGTATCCCAGGGATACAAAACTGTAAAAGAGCGCTCCGCAGTTGTAAGATTCAAGGTTGTTGGTGAAGATGCATACTTCCTTGCATGGACAACAACACCATGGACACTTCCGTCCAACGTTGCACTCTGCGTAAACCCGGATGAGACTTACTGCAAAGTAAAGGCAGCAGACGGATATACCTATTATATGGCAGAAGCACTCCTTGACAAAGTCCTTGGCAAGCTTGCAAAAGAAGAAGGCGAGAAAGCATATGAAGTTCTGGAAACCTACAAAGGAACAGACCTGGAATACAAAGCATACGAGCCGCTTTTCGCATGTGCAGGAGAGGCAGCAGCAAAACAGAAAAAGAAAGCTCATTTCGTAACCTGTGATAACTACGTTACTATGAGTGATGGTACAGGTATCGTTCACATCGCACCTGCATTCGGTGAAGACGACAGCAGAATCGGACGTAACTATGAACTGCCATTCGTACAGTTCGTAGACGGACAGGGTAACCTGACAAAAGAGACACCATACGCAGGCGTTTTCGTAAAGAAAGCAGATCCTATGGTTCTCACAGATCTGGACAAAGAAGGCAAGCTCTTCGATGCTCCGAAATTCGAGCATGATTATCCACACTGCTGGAGATGTGACACACCACTGATCTACTATGCAAGAGAATCCTGGTTCATCAAGATGACAGCAGTTAAGGATGACCTGATCAGAAATAACAATACAATCAATTGGATCCCTGAGAGCATCGGTAAAGGACGTTTCGGCGACTGGCTTGAAAACGTTCAGGACTGGGGTATCAGCCGTAACCGTTACTGGGGAACTCCACTGAACATCTGGCAGTGTGAATGCGGACATATGCATTCCATCGGAAGCCGTCAGGAGTTATTCGAGATGAGCGGTGATGAGAGAGCCAAGACAGTAGAGCTTCACCGCCCATACATCGATGAGATCACACTGAAGTGTCCGGAGTGCGGTGGAGAAATGCATCGTGTACCGGAGGTTATTGACTGCTGGTTCGACTCAGGAGCAATGCCTTTCGCACAGCATCATTATCCATTTGAAAACAAAGAATTATTTGAGCAGCAGTTCCCTGCAAACTTTATCTCCGAGGCAGTAGACCAGACTCGTGGATGGTTCTACTCACTCCTTGCAGAATCCACACTGCTCTTCAATAAAGCACCATACAAGAACGTAATCGTTCTGGGACATGTCCAGGATGAGAACGGACAGAAGATGAGTAAGTCCAAAGGAAATGCAGTTGATCCATTCGATGCACTGAACAAATACGGCGCAGATGCCATCAGATGGTACTTCTACATCAACAGTGCTCCATGGCTTCCGAACCGTTTCCATGGCAAGGCAGTTGTGGAAGGACAGCGTAAATTCATGAGCACACTGTGGAATACTTACGCATTCTTCGTATTATATGCAGACATCGACAACTTCGACCCGACCAAATATGAACTGAACTATGACCAGCTTCCTGTAATGGACAAATGGCTGCTCAGCAGATTAAACACAACTGTTCAGGCTGTAGACAATGACCTGGCAAACTACAAGATCCCGGAAGCAGCAAGAGCACTCCAGGAATTTGTAGATGAGATGAGTAACTGGTATGTAAGAAGAAGCCGTGAACGTTTCTGGGCAAAGGGAATGGAGCAGGATAAGATCAATGCTTACATGACCCTGTACCATGCACTGGTAACTATTGCCAAGACAGCAGCTCCGATGATCCCGTTCATGACAGAAGATATCTATCAGAACCTGGTAAGAAGCGTGGATAAAGATGCTCCGGAGAGTATCCATCTCTGCGACTTCCCAACCGTAAACGAAGCATGGATCGACAAAGATCTGGAAGCAGACATGAAAGAGCTTCTGGAGATCGTAGTTCTGGGACGTGCCTGCAGAAATACAGCAAACATCAAGAACCGTCAGCCGATCGGAACCATGTATGTAAAAGCTGAGAAGAAAATGAGTGAATTCTACACTGACATCATCGCAGATGAACTGAATGTCAAAGAAGTGAAATTCGCAGATGACGTAGAATCCTTTATCTCCTACAGCTTCAAACCGCAGCTTCGTACAGTGGGACCGAAATACGGTAAACTCCTTGGAGGAATCAGACAGGCTCTCACAGACATCAATGGAACAGCAGCAATGAACGAGCTGAGAACCAACGGTGTCCTGAAACTGGATATCAACGGAAACAATGTAGAACTTACAGAAGAAGACCTTCTTATTGAAACAGCACAGACAGAAGGCTATGTATCTGAATCTGACGGTGAAACATCCGTAGTCCTGGATACAAACCTGACACCTGAACTGATCGAAGAAGGATTTGTACGTGAGATCATAAGCAAGATCCAGACCATGCGTAAGGAAGCCGGCTTCGAAGTTATGGATAAGATCGTAGTATACGCTCACGGAAACGACAAGATCCAGGATGTCATGAAAGCACACGAAGATGAGATCAAGTCAGAAGTACTTGCAGACGAAATGGTACTTGGCGAGACCGATGGTTATGTGAAAGAGTGGAACATCAACAAAGAAGCAGTAACTATGGGTGTTAAGAAACTGTAATTGACAACATTCGGTCAATTACTGACAAGGTACTGATAAGTTACAGGTATTTCACAGAAAACCCGAGACATACCGCGCGAATTTATGCGATTAGCATAAATTCTGTGCATCGCGAAGCGTGTTGCTGTGAACAGTAACGATAACAAAAAAATGTTATAAAATTCGGCAATTATACACATGACAGACTGTCGAAAAAAGAGTATCATTATCCTTGACAGTCTGATTTCAGAGAGGAAATTGGAGGCAGAGATTCTTTGCCCCCAATTTCTCTGATATGAGAAAACAGAAGAGTTGACGGAATGAAGAGGTTCACCGGCAATATCCGTAAGGTGTATTGCTGAAAATAAAGTGAACAGTGAAACCATTACGGGAGGTATGAAATGACAAACGAAATGTTCAAGAAAGAGGCATTCAAGAAAAGCGTGAAAGACAACGTAAAATTCCTCTATCGAAAAACAATTGAAGAAGCTACACAGGAGCAGATTTTCCAGGCAGTAAGCTACTCTGTAAAAGACGTTATCATTGATAACTGGCTTGCAACACAGAAAGCTTACGACGAACAGGATCCGAAGATCGTATACTATATGTCCATGGAATTCCTGATGGGACGTGCTCTCGGAAACAACCTGATCAACCTTTGCGCTTACGGTGAAGTAAAAGAAGCTCTCGAAGAGCTGGGATTTGACCTTAACTGTATCGAAGATCAGGAACCGGATCCGGCACTTGGAAACGGTGGTCTGGGAAGACTGGCTGCATGCTTCCTTGATTCTCTCGCAACTTTAAATTACGCAGCATATGGCTGCGGAATCCGTTACCACTACGGAATGTTCAAACAGAAAATCCAGAACGGTTATCAGATCGAGGTACCGGATAACTGGTTAAAGAACGGCTACCCATTCGAACTGCGTCGTCCGGAATATGCCAAAGAAGTACACTTCGGCGGATATGTAAGAGTAGAGTACGATCCTGAAAAGGGCGGAAACAAATTTATTCACGAAGGATATCAGGCAGTAAAAGCCATTCCTTATGATATGCCGATCACAGGATATGACAATGATGTAGTAAACACACTTCGTATCTGGGATGCAGAGCCGATCGTAGACTTCGAGCTTGATTCATTTGACAAGGGTGATTACAAGAAAGCAGTAGAGCAGGAGAACCTTGCCCGCAATATCGTAGAAGTCCTTTACCCGAACGACAACCACTATGCAGGTAAAGAGCTGAGACTGAAACAGCAGTACTTCTTTGTATCTGCAAGCCTCCAAGCAGCAATTGCCAAATACAAAAAGAAACATGGCGATATCCATAAATTATATGAAAAAGTAACCTTCCAGATGAATGATACACATCCGACTGTAGCAGTAGCAGAGTTAATGCGTATCCTTATGGATGAAGAAGGACTTGGATGGGATGAAGCATGGGAAGTAACAAGAAAATCTGTTGCTTACACAAACCATACAATCATGTCCGAAGCACTTGAGAAATGGCCGATCGAGCTCTTCTCCAGACTGCTTCCGCGTGTATACCAGATCATCGAAGAGATCAACCGTCGTTTCATCCTTGAGATCCAGGCAAAATATCCGGGAAATTATGAGAAGATCAAAAAGATGGCAATCATCTATGACGGACAGGTTAAGATGGCTCACCTTGCAATCGCAGCAGGCTACTCTGTAAACGGTGTTGCACGTCTTCATACAGAAATCCTGAAGAATCAGGAATTAAAAGACTTCTATGAAATGATGCCTGAGAAATTCAACAACAAGACAAACGGTATCACTCAGAGACGTTTCCTGCTCCACGCAAATCCACTCCTTGCAGACTGGATCACAGAGCACATCGGACCGGACTGGGTTACAGACCTTCCACAGTTAAAGAAACTGGCAGTTTATGCTGATGATGAGAAAGCACTCCAGGAATTCATGAACATTAAGTTCAAGAACAAAGAGCGTCTGGCTAAATACATCCTTGAGCACAACGGCGTAGAAGTAGACCCGCACTCCATCTTCGATGTACAGGTTAAGAGACTTCACGAGTACAAACGTCAGCTCCTGAACATCCTGCATGTTATCTATCTGTACAACCAGATCAAGATGCATCCGGAAATGGAATTCTATCCAAGAACATTCATCTTCGGTGCAAAAGCATCCGCAGGTTACGCAACAGCCAAGAAGATCATCAAACTCATCAACTCCGTAGCAGACGTAGTAAACAACGACGCTTCCATCAACGGCAAGATCAAAGTTGTATTCATCGAAAACTACAGAGTATCCAACGCTGAGTGGATCTTCGCAGCAGCAGACGTTTCCGAGCAGATCTCCACAGCAAGTAAAGAAGCATCCGGTACAGGTAACATGAAGTTCATGCTCAACGGTGCTCCTACACTTGGAACAATGGACGGTGCTAACGTAGAGATCGTAGAAGAAGTTGGCACAGAAAACGCATTCATCTTCGGTTTAAGCTCCGACGAAGTAATCAACTACGAAAACAACGGCGGATACGATCCAAACGTAATCTACAATACAGACGAAGAAATCCGTCAGGTACTGATGCAGCTCATCAACGGAACCTTCTCCAGCGATACAGAACTCTTCCGTGACCTGTACGATTCACTTCTCAACACAAAGAACACAGACAGAGCAGACCGCTACTTCATCCTCGCAGACTTCCGTTCCTATGCAGACGCACAGAAACGCGTAGAAGCAGCATACAGAGACGAAAAAGGCTGGGCTAAGAAAGCGCTCCTCAACACAGCATGCAGCGGTAAATTCACATCCGACAGAACCATCCAGGAATATGTAGATGATATCTGGCATCTGGATAAGGTTATTGTCAGAAAGAAATAATATGTTTGCTTTAACACCTTAAAGCAGATGGTAGAGAAACAGCAGAGAATGATAAAAAAAATTCTCTGCTGTTTTTGTGATGCTGGAAACAGGAAGATATTTTTGATAAAATAAGAAAAGATAATCAGTTTTGACAGAATGGAGGAATACAAGATGCTGAAAATATTTTTTGGGGACAATCCGGGAGACAATTATATTTTTAATCCTGATGTGTTCTTCAATAACACATATGAAGATGAGTGGATTACATCAGAAACTTCCAGAAAAATGATCAAAGATATAGACGGATCAGAGGTAAAAGGTCCATGCATGATCGACAGCCCATTTCTCGGCCCGATTCCACCGGAACGCCTCTCAGGAGGAGTAAAAACTCTGATATTGATGCAAAATGATCCAGATCATATATTTAACGCATCTGCCTGCGGAAACAACTGTGCACAATGGATTTTAAAACTGGCAGAGCAAAAAGACATTACAATTCGCCTGGGCTATATCATGGACTTTGGAAAACAGCCATTTGATATCTATATTGTAAACACAGGAAAAACGGTTCACTCCATGCTTGAACTGGATGACGAAATCATTGTAAACCGATTATTGAGAGGATGATAAAACATGACAGGAAAGTATGATATTGAAATATACAACAAACGAGTTCATTATCATCTTACAGTAAAGAGAAATATCACTGTCATTCAGGGAGATTCTGCAACAGGAAAAACAGAACTCCTTCGAATGATTTCTGATTATGAGAACAATGGCATATCATCAGGAATTACCAAAATATGTGAAAAACGATGTGTAGTAATAGAAAACGCTTCATGGAAAGAAAGACTTGCCACACTGCAGCAATGCATTATATTTATTGATGAAGGAGCACCATTTTTACGCAGTAAAGAATTTACCAGAATGGTAAAAGGCAGCGACAATTACTTCGTTTTGGTCACAAGGGACAGCCTGGAACATTTGCCATATAGTATTGAAGAAATTTACGGCATGAGACAAGAGCGAGACAGTCAGAAATATCAAAACGCCAAAAGAATATATAATGAAACTTATCAGTTATATAATTTGCAGGCAAAAGAGGATATCCAACCAGATCTGGTAATAACAGAAGACTCTAATTCAGGATATGAATTCTATCATAAATTATTCGGAGAAACATGTTGCTCAGCAGAAGGAAAAAGCAACATACTTTCATATCTGCAAAAAAGCAGGGGAAAAGAAATCCTTGCAATTGTAGACGGAGCCGCATTCGGTCCGGAAATGCAGCATGTAATGCAATATATGAGAGATACCAGAAATAAAATCGTATTATACGCACCGGAATCATTTGAGTATTTGTTGTTAAGAGCAAATATTATAGATAAAACTTCTGAAGTAACAGAAAAGACTTATGAACTGGCAGACAGCAGACAATATTTCAGTTGGGAAGAATTTTACACTGCTTATTTGATAGAACAAACAAGAAACACAATATATGAATATAGTAAGAAACATCTCAAAGATACATATCTGACCTCGGGAAATTTCCGAAAGATTGTAAGCCAGCTTCCAGAGCAGATTAGGATTAACTGTTAGAATCGGTAAAAAAGAGAATACTACATCATCTTGTGATAAACAGGAAAAACTCACTACATTTGTAACAAGTTATAGATTTTAAACCCGAAAAAGCAAGGAAAATAAATGCTTTTGAAGTGTATGAAATTTAAAAAAATCGTAAAATTCTTGAGCATTACCCTTGACAAAAACTGGTGAAAGCACTATTATTAACCATAACAGACAGATTATGTCTAGGAATCTTTACCCAAAAAGAAATAGTTATATTAAGGAAAGGGGAACTATAATCATGACAAAGATTAAAAACACAAAGAAGGGCATGGCAAAAAAGACATTAAGTATGTCACTTGTTGTTGCAATGCTTGCTACTTCTAATGTGCCGGTATGGGCTGCTGAGTTCAGCGATGGTACAGATGCTGCTGTTGAGACTGAAGCTCTGGCTGCTGAAGCATTCTCTGATAATGATGCAGAAGCTCCAGTTGTAGAAGATACTACAAAAGATGCAGAGGTAGCTACAGCTGCAAGCGATTATGATTTTTCTAATATTACGGTCAATGATAAAATGAAAAACCCAACATGGGCTTGGGTAGCTGACGATAACAAAAACGCTGGCTCAGCGCCTACAATTAATACTTTATTTAAAACTAGCACATTTACTGGAAATGGACAATTACAATTTGCATGGGCGTACAATGGTGCATGGGATAAACCAACAGAAAATGACCCTGTTATTTCTGGAAGCTTAGCTAATGTAACAGTTCCAACTGTAGATACATTAAAAAATCATGTAAATGAAACATTATCTTTAATCTTAGTTGAAAAAGGAACTACAACACCTATTGCTAATTTCTCATTCGGAACTATTCAGCCAGTAGATCTTGGCACAATTGGTGTAACAGTAACTGCAGCTAATACATACTACAATGGTGCAGAACAGAAACCGACTATTACTGTTGCTAACGGTAGTGTCAATGCTACTTATTCTGATATTACAAGTCTGACAGCTACCGATTATGAATGGAGCTATTCCGGAAATAATGGTTTAACAAATGCTGGTTCTAACGTAACTGTAAGCGGAACATTAAAAACAGCAAATAAACTTTATACTGGAAGTGTTAAAGGTAATTATACAATCGGAAAACTTACTATCGCAACAGGAAGTTTAATTGTAAAAGTTACTGATACTAATAAAGAAATTACTTATACTGGCAACAATAAAGAAGTTGTCGATAATTCATTAGTTAATGTATATCTTCCTGATGCTAAAGATAATACAAAAGCATCTGATATTTCATTAAATGAATATATCAAAAAAGTAACAGTTGATGCATCTGCAACAGGAAGAAAAGGCTTACTTGTAACTTTAGATGGCAATAAACTGAAAAAATCTGCCAATTATGCAAATCAAGAAGATATTACTTTAGCCGTAACTGCAGATAATAATGCAACTGGCGAAGTAAATACCATAAAAGTTGAGCCGATTGATTTAGCCAGTGTTACCGCAACTTTAAAAAATCCATTAAAATTATCTGAGGTTTCAAGCAGACAATTATCTGCTTCTGACTTCACTTTTACTAAAGATGGAAAAGAATTAAGTTTAACTAGTGACGATATTAGTGTAACAATTACAAGCGGAACTTATGACAAAATCGGTACCTATAAGGGTGCAATTGTTATTGCAGCTAAAAGAGGTTATGTTAAGAATTCAACAGTTGCTGATTTAGTAATAAAGGATAATACATTTGCTGCTGATGCTAAATTTATGTCATCAGATGCATCAAATTATTTGACTACTGATGGAACCGTACCTAGTAAGGGATTAGATTATAATAATGGTAAAGCAGTTGAATTTAATGCGGCAGATTTATTTAACGGAACAAATACTAATCCTATATTAGGATGGTTTGATCCTACTGGAGTAGCAACAACTTCTAGTAATAAAACAGAACAGAGCTACTATCGCGTTAAATATAAAAATAACGTAAATGCTACTGGAACAACTAAAGAAAAGTTGGGCGTGTTAACAGTATATGCTGTTGGCGGTGATTATGATGGATGCAGCAAAGACTTCTATTTCAAAATTAATCCATCAACTGTAAAGCCGTCTGATGACAAAAATACAACTGTTACTGTAAAAGCACCAAAAGGTGTAGCTATTAATGAAGCTAATACTGGTGATGCTGCTGCATATGCAGATGCAATTGGTCTTGTTGTAAACGGAACAAATGGTGCTGTTAAGATCAAAGATCAGATTATTTCAAATGCAACAGCTAATGATTATAAAGTAGCATATTCTTTTGTACAAGCAGATGGAACAACCGCTGGTGCTAATAAAGCTGGCGATTATGTAAAAGCTGTTATTACATTAAATAAAGATGGTAACTTTACAACACCAAGTACTGCAACAACCCAAAAAACTGCTTTAGGTGTTGATTCTGATGTTAAATATGAAACAACTGCTTCTGTAGCTGGAACAGATAATGGTACTATCACATTATATGTTCCGATTCTGAATAAATCAGTTGAAAGCTTAGATGTTTCTCTGGATCAGTCAAGCTATACATTTACAGGTACTACAATTAAACCAAAAGTTAGTGTTAAACTGAATGGTAAAGCATTTGTTGAAGGTGAAGACTATACTGTAAGTGTTAAAAATGGCATCAATGTTGGTACTGCTGAAGTAACAGTAACTATGTTGGCTAATAGTGGATATCAGGGAACAAAGAAACTTTCTGCAACCATTACACCAGCTAAGATTTCCGATGTAAAATTTGCCATTAAAAAAGGTAAAGAGTACACTTATGATGCAACACAGAAAAAACCAAGCATTGCTCAGGATGAAGATACAACAACTACCAAAATTGAGTTTGTTTCTGAAGCTAGTGCAACTGCACAGGTTAAATTAGGCTCTGTTGTTATCAGCCAGTTATTTGATATTACATACGGTACAAATGTTGACGCTGGTAAAGATGCCGGAACAGTTACATTAACACCAAAAGCAGCTGCTGCTAAGAACTTTGATGGAAGCAGTGTAACAGCTACATTTGACATTAAACGTCGTTCATTAAAAGATACAAGTACTAATAATGATTGGGCAGTTAAACTTGTAAATGATGATGGACTTATCATTGCAAGAGATAATAACAAGGCTTTAAATGCTAATGATACTGATTTAGAGTGGACTGGAAATGAAACTATATTTGCGAATGCATCTCTTGTTGACAGCAAAATTGATATAGTTAAAGAATCTAATGAAAATTCTAAACCATCTATCAGAAGAAATGACTTTACATATAAACTTGCTTATGCAAACAATGTAGAAAAAACTACAACAGCAGCTCCTGCATATGTATGTGTTGTAGGTACAGGTAACTATGGTGGAACTTACTCTATCGTAAAGGATAAAAATGGCAATGTAACTCCTGTGCTCACAACAACAGTTACAGATGCTAACAAGAAAAATCCTGGTACATATGAAGTACTTCTGGATAATGTATTAGCAGATTCCTGGGCAACATTCCAGATTGCCGGACGTAGCTTTGCAGCTAAAAATGTTACAATTACAAATGCAACTTACGCTGGAGGCGTAGCTGTTAAACCAGGTTCCGTTGTAAAAGATCCTAAGACAGGTGCTGTCCTTACAGAAGGTAAAGATTACGAATTAGTATTTGATAAGAAAAACGTTGATGCTACTACAACACCTATTGAAGTTTCTGTAAAAGGTATTGGCCAGTATAAAGGTAGCCTTGTAAACTCCAAAACAGACGGAAGCAAACTTACATTTACTATCGACAAGAAAGATCTCAAAGACTGCTCCGTATCTGTAGACAAGAATCTCAAACTTACAGTTATGAACGGCAATGTTCTCGAAGAGAAAGAAAACTTCACTGTAAAAGACAATGGTGATGGCACAGCTACTGTATCCGTAGTTGATGGCGGAAAGAACTACACAGGTTCTGTAAACGTTGAAATCGGCGGCAGAAAAGTTGGTGCTCCGATGATCAGCAATGTTAAAGTTGTTGGAAATAAAGCAACTGTAATCCTTTCTGATGAAGTAGAAGGTGCTTCCGGTTACGATTATGTAATCTCCACAGACAAAGACTGCATCACAAACAAAGATTACACAGCTGTAAACAAGAACCAGGCTAAGACATCTACAGCATTCAAATATGTAGATAAAGGAACATACTACGCATACTGCCACGCTTGGACACGTGATGCAAACGGTAAGAAAGTATTCGGCGAATGGTCCAATGGATTCCAGTTCTCCGTAACAACAACTACACCAGATGCACCAGTAATCACAAGTGTAAAAGTTAGCGGATCTACAATCAAAGTAACATACAAAGCAGCTGCTAACGCAACAGGATATGATGTAGTACTTGGAACATCTTCCAAGAAAGACAATGGCGAATTACGCCCATACAACTATGGTGCTCACAAGAAACTGAACATCAAAGAAGGTACAGTAACAGCTACATTCAAGAACGTACCAGCAGGAACATGGACAGTTGGAATGCATGCATTCAATAGAACATCTATTGATGGAAAGAAAGTATTCAGCCCATGGTCAAACCTGAAAACTGCTAAAGTTAAATAATCCACTTGGGTAAATAATACAGATTCCTAAATCAAAGAATCCCTCGATCAATACGGTCGAGGGTTCTTTGTATAAAAAATTCTAAATTTAGTTTGTATTTTAATCATATTAAAAGTATTGTCTTTTAAAATTTATATCATAAAAAAGGGAAGTGTAAGTGAATTTTTTTCTTATAAACTTACTATATGAAAGGCCATTGTATGTTTGGAAATGTTAAATTTATAGTTCATAATCAACAATTTATTAGTGATTGTATTTGTGAGACAAAAGAAGAAGCTGAAAACATTTTTATCAGATATAAAATTTTAGCGGGACAAAATAACGTAGAAATAAATTACTTTGAAACAACTGTTCGTATACAGTCAGGCCAAGCGCAATGTGTAGAATACATAAAAAGGGTAATCAATGGTTGTTACTTTATGCCGCCTTTAGAAATCAATGTTTTTTGGGGTAAACATAAGGAAAATATTTCCGAAAAATGGTGTATTGGATTTAATTATCCAGATGCTACAAAAGTAATAGAATTGCTAAACAATACACAAAGACGTTTTATTTATGCAGATAAGCATCCTTCTAACTGGAAAGGCATAAATTCTGAATCATATTCTATTGTTATGCTCACTCGTGTGGTAAAAAAAGAATTAGATGAACAATCTAAAAAACTACTTAAAGAAGATATAGAAAATTGTTGTGCTGCAATACAAAACATTACATTTCGTAAAATAACTGTCTCAAATTTCCCAGCTGATATTTTAAGGTAAAAAAAACGATGCTTCTCATGAAGAAATAATACAGCAAATTAAGACCACATTGGGGTCTGACCACAATGTGGTCAACTTAAGCCCAGAATGCTGAAAATTCAACGATTCTGGGCTTATA